>Ga0193743_1000575_pt1 | contig 28748 bp, 18 predicted proteins | sample L2c2metaG_FD_143038 | JGI IMG/M metagenome (GOLD analysis project Ga0193743, IMG submission 143038) | Soil microbial communities from a riparian zone of the East river system, Colorado, United States - L2c2 | ecosystem: Environmental > Terrestrial > Soil > Riparian zone | place: USA: East River...
CGGCTGGCCCTATTCGCCGTCCTACGCCACCGAGCCCGGCTATTCGCTTTATGCCGCTGCCGTTTTCAACGCGCACAATCCATGGTGGGCGGTGATGCCGGACGTTACGAGCTATCTGCAGCGCGTGAGTTGGATGCTGCGGCAAGGAGAGCCGGCAAACGATGTCGCTGTTCTGCTACCGGAAGACGACGCTCAGGCGAGCTTCCGCCCCGGCCATGTCTCGGTCACGGACGAGATGAAGACCAGGATAACGCCGGTACTGATGCAGGCGATCCTCAACACGGGCCACAATGTGGATTACGTCGATGGGCCCGCGCTCAAGGATCTTCACAGACATTCGCTGCTGATCGTTCCTCCGACGCAGCGGATGGGGCTGGCGGCTCTCGAGCAGGTTGCAGCTTATGCGAAGAGCGGTGGCAAGGTGATCTTCATCGGCACAACTCCTTCCATGGCTCCCGGACTGCTGGATGCGAAGGACACGCCAAAGATCCAGGCCGTGATGCACCAGTTGGGCTCCGCCTCTGCCCATGTGGATAGCGAAGCGGAGCTGCCTGCCGCCATCAACCGCCTAGTGCGGCCTGATCTCGACGTGCAATCCGCAAACGGCGCCATCGGTTTCCTGCACCGACGCCTGCACGGCGCAGATGTCTATTTCATCGCGAATATATCGGCGCAGTCTCAGACTCTTCCGCTGCATACCGGCAGCAGTTATAAGACTGCAGAATGGTGGAATCCCGACGAAGGTACCGAGACTCTTGTGGAACAGGGCAAGCCTGTGACGCTCGAGCCCTATGGCTCTCGTCTGCTTGTCTTGCACGACGGCAGTGCTCCCGCGGAGATCTCAAGAGCGAAGGATCTTGTGCCTGAGTCGGTCGCGCCGATCGAACTGAGTCATTGGTCGGCAACGTTTCCTGGCAGCAAAGGATCTGCTGCACTGCCATCGCGAACAGATGCGAATACCGTGTGGACGGAGGATCCGGCGGATAAATTTTATTCAGGCGAAGTGCGCTACAGCACCAGCTTTCGCGCTGCGGCGGCAAAGAGCAGAGAACACCTCGTCCTGCACTTCGCGGATGGGAAGGTTGTGCCGGAGATACAGCCTCCGCCGCCGAATGGAATACGTGCCTGGTATGACGCTCCCATTCGCGAGGCTGCGATCGTCTACGTGAACGGGAAGCGCGTGGGAGCTTTGTGGCATCCTCCCTACGAGCTCGACCTTACGAAGTTCGTTCATGCGGGTGAAAATACATTCGAGATTCGCGTATACAACACGGGGATCAATGAGCTGGCAGGTCAGCCGCCACGCGATTACACAGCTCTGAAGGCAAAATACGGAGACCGGTTCCAGATGCAGGATATGGATCATCTGCAGCCTGTTCCATCCGGGATCTTTGGTCCTGTGCAGATCGTCTATCGAAGCGAGCGGGCCACGCCTTAGACGACTGGACCAAGTATTCGCTTCAGACATTGATAAACGATGAAGCCTGCGCTTAGAAAGAATGACAAGTGGGTCCGATCATCGTTGACACTGTCCTGCACGAAAAGCCAGTGTATAGAAACAGGTTTTTTCTGCACGTTGTCGATCTCACTTAGGAAAGTTGTCTTCATGCCCTTGCATCGCCCTTTGCTTTATCTTTCTGCGCTTGCCGCAATGCTGGCTACATCTTTTACCTTCGCAGCCGGTAAGACCTGCGATGTTCGGTCCATGGGCGCTACGGGCGATGGACGTACAAAGGATACGGCGGCGATTCAGCGCGCAATCGATGCCTGCTCAGTGCCGCATGGCGGAATAGTTAACTTTGCGGCGGGAACCTATGTCTCCGGCCCGCTCGACTGGAAGAGCCATGTGCGTTTGCAGTTGGATTCCGGAGCGACACTGCTGGGATCGCCGGACCGGAGCGATTATCCAATACGCGAAGACGCGAAGTGGCGCAGGGTTTCGCTGCTGCATGCGGATCACGCGACAGAGATCTCCCTCACTGGCGAAGGCACGGTGGATGGGAACGGCCATGTGTGGTGGGAAGCGAAGGCTGAAGATCACAAAAAGGGACTGCCTGAGGCGCCGCGGCCGATGCTCTTCGATCTGACGCACTCGAAGAAGATTCTCATTGATGGCGTGACCATCCAGAACTCTCCGCAGTACAACATCATGGCCGTGCTCTGCGATGGATTGACGGTGCGGAACGTTAAGATTCTCAATCCGGGCCGTACGGCGCCGAACACCGACGGCATCGATCCCATCTCAACCAGCCATGTGTTGATCGAGCACGATCTGATTGATACCGGCGACGACAATGTGGCTATCAAGAGCGGGCTGGTGGAGCGTGGTGACCCGAATGTGCCAAGCACGGATATCGTGGTTCGCGATTGCGATCTTCGCAATGGCCACGGGCTTTCCATCGGCAGCGAAACGGCTGGCGGAGTGCGCAACGTCAAAGTGGAACGCGTGAAATTTCAAGGCACGCGGCAGGGAATTCGCATCAAGAGCGCGCGTGGTCGCGGAAATGACATTGGCAACTTCAGCTTTCGCGACATCACGATGAGCGGCGTTGAAACTCCCATTCAGATCACGAACTACTACACCGGCGGAATGAAGGGAGATACGGCTCATCCTGTCACCGAGCATACTCCCCGCTTTCATGACATCGTGATCGAGAATGTAACGGCTACCGGAGCAAAACGTGCCGCCGTGATCTATGGCCTTCCGGAGAGTCCTGTAAAGCACGTTGTGCTGAAGAATGTTCATATCACCGCCGAAGCGGGAGCGGACATGCAGTACGCGCAGGTTACAGCAACGGACTTTGTCGTAAAGGCATCGAGCGGCGAGGCGATCACAAAGGGTCCAGGCGTAACCATGGACGAGAAGCAGCGATGATGGGATCGACGATGACAAGAGCTATGCGGAACCAGATGCGTACTCTTAAGATTTTGCTGGCAGGCTCATTCTGTCTTTTCCCGTATGTCTCGGTTGAGGCACAACAGGTGGTAACACTGCCGACAACCGGACCCTACGCGCAGAAGGCCATGCAGCACTTCGACTTCGTCTCTGACGGACCGATCGGCCCCGGATGGACGCGGCCGGACCAGATCGCGCGGGTGTATCTGCATGAAGATTTACCAGCTCTGTTTCAGCGTACGGTGGGACTCGATGACAATGTGCCGGCCCACACAAAGCTTTCGTGGATCTTTACCGGTCCTCATGCTGGAGTGACGGTGGAGTTGACCGATTCGAAGATCCGCCTGCTCGAGCGATTCTATGATTCGACAGGTCTGGCGGAGACAGGCGGCTATCCGGAAAGAATTGTTCGGGATGAGACTCGTTCTTACATGGGTCATGCGCGAGCCTTGAAGGTTGTCGTGGACGCACATCTCTCCGTGCAGGTTCTCCTCAACGGCGAGGTGATGTTGAGCCAGCCCCTGGTCTTCGATCTCACCCGCCACCAGTTGATGTTCTCCGGCCCACGCAATCAACACCTCACGTTATCCGGAGACGTGCTGGAGGAGAAGCCTGAGAACGCGTCGATCACGGTGATGCAGCAAAACCGGCATCAGACAATGATCGGCTTCGGTGGAAGCCCGAGTATACCGGCTTACGCGCAGCTGAGCGCCGAAGGAAAACGGCAGTACTGGGACCTGTTGCGGCGTTACAACCTGCTGATCGATCGAGAGTATCCGATGGGAACGCAGCTGAAGCAGGACCTGTCGAACGTGGAGGATCTTCACGAAGCCACGCCGCATTACTACGGCGACAATTTTCCGAATGGAGAGGTCTCCGACTTTGACTACAGCCGGCATGTTCGTCAGTTAGGTGGCGAGGTGCTGTATGAGATGTGGGCGCTTCCCCGCTGGGCTGTAGAAGCGTATACGCCGCAAGGCAAACCTATCCTCGATGCCTGGGGAAAGCCCGTGCGCACGGCGGCGAAGCCGGACGTCTATGCGCGTATCGTTGTCGAGTTCTGCAATCGAGCCAAAGAAAGGTCAGGGGCAGCTCCTGAGATCGTCGGCATTCAGAACGAGGTTGAGCAGGCCCCTGAGATCTACGCCGCAATGACAGTCGCGCTGCGCAAAGCACTGGATGCCGCAGGATTTGAGAAGACGAAGATCCAGATGGCGGATGCTCCTTACGTCTGGATGGCCACGGGACGCATCCACGATCTGAAGCGCTTTGCGGAAGCATGGAAGGCTACGAATTACACGGCTACGCACCAGTACGATTACCAGGAGTTTCTCGCGAATCCCGATCTTTACGATGCGCGCCTGCTGGAGATGCGGGAAGCCAGCGATGGCAAGCCCTTTCTCGCAACGGAGATCTGCCTGAATGATCCGCATTTTCAGGAGGCGTCTTATCGATTGGCCCTGCAGATCGGCCAGCTCTATCAGAAAAATCTCACCGAAGCCGATGCGGAGATGCTGCTGTATTGCTGGCTTCTGCTGGATATCGAGCAACCCACCTTTGGCGGATCGCGTTCCTTGCTGGTTCCTGATCGTGCCCGCGGCGAAGTTCCCATCGCTTCAAGCTTTCAGTTTCGCGTGCTCGGAGCTTTCAGCCGTCATGTGTTGAAGGGAATGCGTCGCGTGGAGGCCCGCGCTTCCAACCCCGACCTGATGACTGCGGCCTTTACAGATGGCGAGCGCAGCAGTCTGATCGTGTTGAACCGTTCTACTTCCAGCCAGCATCTGAGCATCGATTGGACGGGGGCTCACTGGACGCAGATGGAACGCACCAGCTTCTATTTGGAAAACGAGGAGCTGCAGCCGCCTTCAGAGATCGTCATCGCACCCGGAGAGATTGTGACGCTCTCAAACTTCAGCGCGAAGTAGCCAGAAAAGAGAGAATAGATCTCTGCAGATGAAGTCAAAGCGCAAAAATGCATTCCTATCGTTGATGCTCGCTACCGTACCGCATATGGCGCTGGCTGCTCCGAAGCCTGCAAAGGATGCCATCGTGATTGCAGTCTCTCCCAATGGAGACGATCGCGCAGAAGGCACGGTGGCAAGCCCGTTTCGGTCTCTTGAGCGCGCGCAGCAGGCAGTGCGCCTGGTGAATGGCGATCACGATGTTGTCGTCCAGCTCTCCGACGGTATCTATCGCCTGAACCAGACTTTGCGATTCACCGCGAAGGACGGTGGACGTAACGGCCACACCGTGACATGGCAGGCTGCCGAAGCCGCGCACCCCGTGTTGAGCGGAGCGGTTCAGGTGACAGGGTGGCGCCTATGGGATCGCTCTAAAAACATCTACGTGGCCGATACGCCCCCTGGCGTAGAAACCCGGCAACTCTGGGTCAACGATCAGCTTGCTCCAATCGCATCGACGGAGATTCAGCGCAAGGATTATCTCTTCACCCGGGAGGGCATGACCCCGAAGCCCGGCATCACCGACCTGAAGGAGCTCAGCGAATCGAAGCATCTGGAGCTACGCGCAACCGGCTTCTTCACCGGGCGAGTCTCCCCGATTGCAAGCGTGAATCAGGGCAGGCTCATCATGCGGCAACCGGCCTGGGACAACAACCTCTGGGGATACGACACGATTGAGAAGCCTTTCCATCCGGAGTTATCCCATCTTTATCTCGTCAATTCGCTGAGTCTGCTGACGAAGCCCGGACAGTGGTATCTCGACCCGGAGGAGGGGAAGCTGTATCTGCGGCCCGCCGCCGACGTCGATCTTTCCCGGGCAGATGTTGAGCTGCCCCGGCTTACCGTTCTGCTCTCTGTCGGGAATAATCTCGATGAGCCCGTACGCGACCTGACATTCCGACATCTTCGTTTCTCGCACACCACATGGCTGGGCCCGTCGGGGCCGGAAGGTTATGCCAGCCAACAGAGCGGATCGTATCTGACCGGCCACGCACTCGCGTTTCCAGCCGATCCCATCGCAGCCTGCCCCCAGGGGTGCTCCGCGTTCGAGAGCGTGCGCAATGAGTGGAAGCAGATGCCTGCCTCCGTGCAGGTCAGTGCGGCAGAGCGCATCACCTTTGATGGAGACGTCTTTGCGCACCTGGGCCAATATGCCTTGGGCATCGGCAACGATGCAGATGCCATGCTCTCAGGAACAGGTCTCGGAGCCGGAGACATTACCGTAACTGCGAATGTGTTCACGGATTGTGCCGGCGGAGCCATCCTCGCCGGTGGCGTGCAACGCGATGCCCATCATCCCCATGATCCACGCCAGATCAATCGCCAGCTGATCGTGCGCAACAATCGCATTCGCTCCGTCAGCAAGGACTTCTTCGATAACTCTGCGATCCTCAGCACCTACGTCGAAGGGGCGGTCATCCTCCACAACGACATCTCCGACGTCCCCTACGATGCCATCGACATCGGCTACGGATGGGGAATGCAGGATCCCAATGGCAACCCGAACTATCGCGTGCGGATGCGCGGATACGACTGGCCGCAGAACCTGGTGTATCGAACGCCAACCACGCATCGCGATGCCGTCGTCGCCGCGAATCGCATCCATGACGCCAAAAAACTCTTCCACGACGGCGGAGCCATCTACAATCTCTCCGCCAGCCCCGGAACTCTCATCACCGAAAACTACATCTTCGACAACCACGCTCTCATCGCGCTCTACCTCGACGAAGGCTCACGCTACATCACGGTGCGCAAAAACGTCGTGCAGGACCCCGGCGGCGAATGGCTGAACATCAACACGGTCCATGCGGCCTATCCGTTGCGCATCTCTCCGGACAACACCGCCATCGACAACTGGCACGATGGAACCAGGGTCGGCGGCATGTGGACGAACTATCAGAACGACCTGATCCTCGATGACCACCTCATCACAGACGGTAACTGGCCCCCGGAAGCAAAAGAGATCATGAAGAACTCCGGCATTGAGCTAAACGCCGGTCCTATAGCCTACGGCGCGGCAAAGCCCACGGAGGAAGAGAGCGCGAGAAAACCGGCTGAGGCTCCGCCGCCGAATTGAGTCAATATAAAACTGAAAGTTAACTAGTCTTATAAAAATAAATTATTGACAATGGAAGACTGGGTCATCTAGTGTTCCGTCGTTATGTAGCGGTTCTCTTTATTCCCTTTATAGGTTTTTCGGAGCCTGGTATGAGCCGCATGTGCGCCAGCTGCGCCGCGGTCGAACTCGTACATGGCTCCGCTCTCAGGAGGATGGAATGTCTTTCAAAAAACTGCTGCATGCCAGTGGTCTTGTGGCCGTGCTTCTTATTGCTGGTTTGGCGCAGGCGCAGTTCTCCGGCAGCCTGCAAGGGGCGGTTCAGGATCCGACCGGAGCTGCCGTGCCCGGAGCCTCCCTTACGTTGACGAACACCGCGACCAATGTCACGCAGACCGTTCAGTCCGATCCCAAAGGAGACTATCGATTTCTAAGTCTCGCTCCCGGCAACTACGTTGTCTCAGCAACCGCAAACGGATTCGGAACTACCAAGGTTCCCTTTACGCTCACGACCGCGCAGCTGATGAACGTCCCCATCACTCTTGCAGTCGCTGCCTCTCAGCAGGTCGTAGAGGTTTCAGACCGCGCTCCAGTCCTGGATACCGCTGAGTCTCGCACGCAGCTGACCATCGACACGGAAGCGCTCGACTCGCTTCCGCTTCCCGGACGCAACCAGCTGGGCCTGGTCACGCTTGCGCCGGGAGTTACAGGACTCGGCGTTCAGGGAAGCGGCGGCAACGGCCAATCGACGGATAATTACGGCTCTGAAACCCAGGTTACCGCGAGCGCAAACGGACGCAGCAGCGTCGGCAACATGTACGTCGTGGACGGCCTCGACATCACCAGCAACATCACGCCGGGCGTGCTCAATCTCGTGCCCAATCCAGACACCATTCAGGAAGCCACCGTTCAGGTGAATACCTTCGATGTCGAGTATGGGCGAAGCAGCTCCATCGTTGAGGTGATGACAACGCGCTCGGGAGCCAATCGCTATCACTTTCTTGTCAGCCAGTACTACACAGCCAACTGGCTGACGGCGCGAACGCAGTTCCAGCCGAGCGAGACCTTCAAGATGCTGCCGTTTCACTCCAGCAACATCTCGGCCACCCTGAGCGGTCCTGTTCCGTTTCTCAAGAACACGTTTTTCTTTACCGGTTGGGAGCCGCTGCTCTCTTCCACGCAATCGAGCTCGCAGGTCACCTATGAGGACCCGCAGTTCATCGCCTGGGCGAAGACAAACTGGCCGAATTCAGTTGGAGTCAAGCTGCTCGATCAGTTTCCCGCCACAAACGCAACCACCACAGGGGTCGCGCAGACAGGCGCTACGCTCTTCAAAGGCACCTGCGGTACTGCGGCAGCGGCCAATATTCCGTGCTCGCTTCCGGTTGTCGACAGCGGAGTTCTTGCAGCGACCAACTACCGCGATGCCTTGCAGTGGAACGCCCGTGTAGACAAAGTCTTCACTAAGGATCGCATCTACGGAAACTACTATCAGACCCGTCTCGATATCGGCGGCCCTTCAGTGCGTGTGGGACACGACTCTCCACAGCACTACATCGTCCGCTCTGTTCAAGGCAACGAAACTCATACCTTCAACTCCAGCACCGTTAACGAAGCTGCATTCGGCTGGCTTCGCATGGAAGGTTTGATCAATGCCACCGGGCCGTTCCATCTGCCGATCATCTCCCTTACCTCCGGATGGGGAACCCAGCTCGGAGTCGGCAAGGCCGATGAGAATTACGTGCAGCATCATGCGGTCTGGAAGGACACCGTATCGCACATCTTCGGAGCGCATAACGTTCGCGTTGGGTACGAGGGATTCTGGGGAGACAACCTGACCTTCTTCGGTCCCTGGAACTCGCAACCGGCCTACTCGTTTCAAACCGTGGCGGACTTTGTGCAGGACAAGATCTTCACCGAATCAGGAGTTTCCTTCGATCTGCTCACCGGGCAACAGGCTGGCCTGCGCGGCGGCAGCTTTCAGTTCGATGGCAACATGACGGGACTCTTCGCGCAGGATACCTGGAAGCTCAACAAGCGAATCACTCTCACCTACGGTCTTCGCTGGGACGACTTCGGGAATCCCTCACCGCAGAAAGGAACCGTAGCTTCTAACTTCTTCTATGGTCCGGGCGCGACCATCCCCGACCAGGTCACCAACGGATACGTAAAGCAGATCTCGAACGTCTTCAATCACTCCATCATGGCGTGGAGCCCGCGTGCAGGAATTGCGTGGGATCTCACTGGGCAAGGCAAATGGCTGGTCCGCGGCGGCTTCGGTCTCTACCACGACTGGGTCACGCTCGGGAATGTACAGAACGAGTTCCAGAATCCTCCCGCTCCCGCCTCGGTCTCGTTCCAAAGCAATACCGATGGTCCTCAGCCCATGTACAGCGTAGGAACCAGCGATACCTATCCCTTCGGTTTTACCTATCCGGATTTCAAGGGCTATACCCTGAACGATCACGGCGGTATTGCGGGGCTTCAGGTCAATGTCGGCGGAAACGATCCCAACCTTAAGGCCTCCAACACGCTCAACTACACCGTCACGCTTGAGCGGGGAATTACCAACGATTACTCGATTGCAGTCGGCTACTCGGGATCGCACTCGAATAACCTCTTCACCGGTTTTGCCTCCCGCACCACCAATGCAAACTATGGAGTAGACGTAAACAACTTTCCCGGCAGCCTGATTGTGAATAAAGGAAAGTTCGTTCGCCTGAGCAACAACTTCGGATCGATTCGTTATACCGTCAACGGTCCCACGTCTTCCTACAACGCATTTATCGCGTCCTTCAAAGGACGGGTCATGCATCACGGTTTCATCAACGCCTCCTACACGCGTTCCAGCTCCTACGACGATGCAGGCACCTACCCTACGGTTCAATCCAATACTCTGAACTACAAGCAGTACTGGGCCCCATCCAACTGGGATGCGCCCAACCGTCTTTCCCTCGCCGCTTCGTATGAGTTGCCAAACCTCAAGGCAGGCCCAGGATTTCTGCACTACCTGACCAACGGCTGGAAGCCCAGCGCGATCACGATCCTGCAAAGCGGATCTCCGTTTACTGTCTTGCAGACAGCGGCTTATTCTGCCGGTGGCGATTACAACGCCGACGGCAACAACAGCGATCTGCCCAATATTCCCAGCTACGGATACAGCATTCCCACGGACCGCAATCACCAGCTGGGACGGAATGCGGATGGAACGCCGAACAAGAGTGCCGCTGGTGTCTTCGGTGCAGCCAGCGACTTTACGGCTCCAGTCGATCGTCCGTCGGAAGGCAATCAGGTCATCAACGGCTACAGGAATCCCGGCTATGCCAACACCGACTTCGCCCTGTTGAAGAACAATCGCATCCGGGAGTTCGCAAACCTGCAGCTGCGGCTCGAGATCTTCAACCTGTTCAATCGTGCCAGCCTCACTGGAATCTCTTCCACCCTCACCAGCTCCACCTTCGGGAAGGCGACGGGCCAGTATCCCGCCCGCTTTCTCCAACTCGGTGCACGACTTGAATTCTGATCCTTATGAATCTGTCCAATAAACTCAAAAACCCGCGTCATCTCGACCGGAGGCGCGCAGCTTTATCGCGCGTCGGAGTGGAGAGATCCCTGTATTTCGCCTTTGTCGCTTCCCGGAAGGGATCCCAGTTACTTAAGGCCAATTTAATCGACATTACTTTCGAAATATAAAATAACTTCCATTATTGTTGCGAATCACGTGGTCCATCCAATATAGTGATCTCGTTCACGGAGATCTTCCCCGTCTTTACCGACACACATTTGCCTCTCTCTGCCCCAATCCGGCTCCTGCTCCCCCCTCTTCTGCTCGCGACCGCTGTCCTTGCGCAGGGCACAGAACAGCGCTCTCTCCTGCATCCCGATGACTACCGCCACTACGTGCAGACCTTCGAGACGGACGAGCGAGTCGCCACAGGAAAGCTCTACAACGGCGAGCCCGCTGCTGCCAGCCAGCCTTCGGAATCCGCGTGGCCCTGGATGCAGCGCGAGATCCCCTGGTTCGACTCCTCCGACAAATCCTTCGAGGAGATGTACTACTTCCGCTGGTATGCCTGGAAGAAGCATCTCGTCCGCACGCCCACGGGATACATCATCACCGAATGGCTTCCCAAGCCGGACTTCAAGGACGGCAGCTTCGGCGCCCTTCCCGACGCCGCGCCCTTCCACCTCGGCGAGGCTCGCTGGCTGCATGATCGCTCCATCGCCGAAGACGATGCTCGCTACTGGTATCGTCCCGACGTCGATAGCCGCAAATACTCCGACGCCATGGCGACCGCCGCTCGCGATGTCTCCCTCGCTAACGGAGATACACCCTTCGCCACCAGCCTGCTTCCCGAGATGAGCCGCGTCTATCACGACTGGGAGACCACCCAGCAGGACGCGAACGGTCTCTTCTGGTCCATCGATACCCGCGACGCGATGGAGAAGAGCATCAGCGGCGACGGCTATCGCCCCACCCTGAACAGCTACATGGTCTCCGACGCCCGCGCCATCGCTGCGACAGCGCGCGCTGCTGGCAACACCACTCTCGCAGCAGAATACGATGCCAAAGCCGAAAAGCTGAATCACCTCATCGAAACCATTCTCTGGAACCCGAAAGATCAGTTCTACGAAGTCGTCTCGCCGGCGAAGGACTCCGGCATTCGCGCACAAAAGAAGTTCATCGATCCGGGCACCACCATGCAGCTCTCCGGCGTTCGCGAGCTCATCGGTTACAACCCGTGGTTCTTCAGCTCGCCCGCCCCGGATCACGCCGCCGCATGGAAGCAGCTCTTCGATCCTCAGGGCTTCGATGGCAAGTATGGAGCCACCACCGCTGAGCGACGCAACCCGCGCTTCCGCTTCGCCAGCTCCGACCAGTGCACATGGAACGGCCCCGCGTGGCCCTTCGCGATGACCCAGACCCTCAACGCGCTCGCAGCCTACCAGAACACTTCCGGCCCCCACACCGTAGGCCCCGAAGACTTCTACAAGCTCTTCAGCCGCTACGTTCTCGCGCAGCATATCAAGCTGGCCGACGGACGCCCGATCGACTGGATCGACGAAGACTACGACGCCGACACCAATGAGTGGATCGCCAAGCGCATGCTGATCGAAAAGAACAAGCAGATCGGCCGAGGCAATTATTACAACCACTCCGGCTTCGTAGACCCGCTCATCACGGGGCTAATCGGCCTTCGCCCTCAATCCGGCAATCATCTCGTCGTGCATCCGCTCGTCTCCGCAAAGCAGTGGAGCTACTTCGCGATCGACGAGCTCCCATATCACGGTCATCGCCTCACCATCGCATGGGACAGCACTGGCCAGCGCTACAAACGCGGCAAGGGAATGTGGATCGCAGTCGATGGCCGCGTCGTAGCAAAACGAAATGAGCTTGGCCCGCTCGACGCCGATCTGCTGAGCAAATAACACAGGAGGAAAGTGTGAGACATCGTAAGGGGATCTCTTTGGCGGCAGGATTGGCGCTGGCATGTGTTCTGGTAAATCCTGCCCTGGCGCAGAAGGATGGTGTCCTCGCCCGTATGCCCGGCGAAGCGCCTCCCATCTCCTCGAACGGAGTTCCGGCAACCGCCCACATCACTCCCGGCGCGTTCCTCATGGGGGCCGACGCCGATGCGCTCACACCTTCGATCACCAAGGGCTTCGGAGTGATGTCCTCCCGGCCCAAGCACGGCGACTTCGACGAAGTTCCCGCGCATCGCGTTCGCATCACCAAAGATTTTCAGATCGGCATCACCCAGGTCTCGCCCGAGGAGTTCGCAAAGTTCGATCCCTCCTATAAAGCGCTCTCCGCTACACCTGCCTATGCCGCAGGTGTCAGCTGGGATCAGGCCATGGCCTACTGCCGCTGGCTTACAAAGAAGACCGGCAAGCCCTGGCGCCTGCCCACCGAAGCCGAGTGGGAGTACGTCGCCCGCGCCGGGGGCAAGCATCTGTATGGCGCTTCCGACACTCCGCTCGCTGTCGATCAGGCCAATGCCTTCGGCGTTAAAAACATGGAAGCTGGCCGTCCCGAGTGGACCCTCGACTGGTACGGTCCCTACCAACCTACCGAACAGACGGATCCCACCGGAGCCTCCTCCGGCATGACTCACGTCATTCGTGGTGGAGGCCTCGATTGGCGTCACACCGCGACCAAGACCTCCGCCGATCTCAACGTTCCCGCGACGTCACCGTACTTCACTCGCCCCTCCAACCGCGCCAGCCTTCCTCCTTCGTATGCATCGCATACCGGCAACGTGGGCTTTCGTGTTGTGCAGGCTCCCATGCCCACAGGCGCACATACTCCCGCATGGCAGTATTTCTTTCAGACTGCGATCAAGCGGCATTCCATCCTCGACGGACCCGCGCTCAGCAAGGCCATCGACACGCCCGACATGAACCGCCCGCTTTATCGCACGCATGAACTCTTCGCCAATGTTGGCGATAAAAACATGCGCGGCATCGGCTGGAAACTTGGCCTCGCCCCCGGCCTCGGCATCAACTATCACAACTCCGCCATCCAGGTGCTTCCCAACGGCGACCTTCTCGCCGCCTACTACAACACGCCAGATCAGGAAGACGATCCCGACCAGACCGTCATGACGCTCCGTCGCCGCGCTGGCTCGAACGAGTGGGACATGCCCGAGCCCTGGCCCGTCTTCGGCGATGCCGGACTCGCTGCGCCCGTCATCTGGAACGATCCCGTCCACCAGGCGCAACCCGGTGGCAAAACCTGGTTCTTCTGGGGCTTCGCACGCCTCATTGGAGCCCCACCCTTCGCCTGGGCCACTTCGAATGACAGCGGCGCCACCTGGTCGCCAGCTCACTTTCCCGTCTTTCCCCAGCCCATCGGCCGCTATGTCTCGCAGCCCATCAACAGCATCGTGCGTGGACCCAACGGTGCGATCTACATTCCCACAGACTCCACGGGCCGCGATCCCGATGGCAACGGCTCCATCAGCGCCGTCTGGAAGACCGCCGATGAGGGCAAGACCTGGTCCGACACCGGCGGTCGCACCGCGGGCCGTCACACCACCATCGTCTTCGCAAAGAATGGAGACCTTCTCGGCATCGGCGGCAAGAACTCCGAGATCAACGGCCACATGCCGATGGCGACTTCACGCGATGACGGCAAGACCTGGACCAAGTCCGAGACGCCCTTCGACGAGCTGATGAGCGGCGAGCGTCCCAGCGTCATTCGCCTGAAGAGTGGCCGCTTGTTCTTCGTCTCCGATTTCAATCCGACACATCAGAAGCATCTCCACAAAGACGGAAGCTACGTCGCCCTCTCGAACGACGACGCAAAGACCTGGACGATCAAGCGGCTTCCCGCGAACGTCCTGACCGTCGGTTACACCACCGCCACGCAAGGGCCCGATGGCGTCATCCACGTCGTCACATCGAAGAACAAGGTCAACTACGAGATCGAGCTCAACGAGGCATGGATCCTCGACAAATCCGCAGGAGATTCGCAAACTCCAGCCGGTGACCTCACCCACGTCCAGCTCTTCACCGAGCGTTATCCCAACGGCAAGACCAAAGCCACATGGAGTGCTGGCCGAGCCGCCGATGGCCGCGTTCTGCTCGAAGGAACCGAACACTTCTTCTATTCCAGCGGCAAGCCCATGTGGACCGTCAGCTTTCACGCCGGTGAGAAGACCGGAGAGGAACGCTATCAGCGCGAAGACGGCACACCCATCTGGGTGAAGACCTATGCCGCCGACGGAACCTGGACCTGGGATAACTTCGACGAGGAGGGCAAACGCACCGCAACCTCACACTGGCGCGGCAAGACGCTCCTGTCCAGCGACGTTCCTGATGGTCCATTCGATAAAGTCCCCGGAGCCGACAAGCTTCCGCCGCCTCCAGGCGAGTAAGCCATCTCAAAGTCATCAAAGACCGCTGAAGGAACCGCATTCTGAGCGAACCTTCGACAATCGTCATTCTGAGCGAAGCGCAGCGAAGTCGAAGAATCCCTGTATTTCGCTCGCGTCGCCACAGAACTTCAGCCGACGGATACACATTGACCCTGGTGAACATGAGACGAAGCATCCTGAAATCCCTGCTCCTCTTTAGCCTCGCTGCGGCAGGCCTCCACCTTGAAGCCCAGACCAAGCCCACAGACCCGTGGGTCTTCGCCTACTTCAAGGAGCCCGGCTCACAGGGCATCTACCTCGCGCTCAGCCGCGATGGCTACACCTTCACGCCACTCAACGACGGCCAGCCCTGGCTCAAACCCAGTGAGCCCGGCGAGATCATGCGCGACGTCTTCCTCACGCGCAACCCCGACGATCACGGGTTCCGCATGGTCTGGACCTGGGGCTGGCGCGGCAACTCTATCGGGACCTCCAGCTCCGACGACCTCCTCACCTGGACGCCGCAGCGCAAGGTCGAAATCATGGGAGCCTTTCCCAACGTCCATAACACCTGGGCTCCGGAGACCTACTGGGACAAAGACAAAAAGCAATGGTTCATCCTCTGGTCCAGCGCCTTCGATCCCGTCGCCGGACAAACAGAAGGGGAAGGCCTTCGTCTCTGGGCCTCGCGTACGAAGGATTGGCAGAGCTTCTCGAAGCCGGAGAAGTTCTTCGACCGCGGCTTTCCCGTGATCGACGCCACACTCTTCCACCGCAGCTTCGCAGGCAAAAAAGATGTGGTGATAGTGCTCAAGGATCAAACCCCTGACCCGCTTCGCTACAACGAGCGCTGGACCTCCGGTCCCACGGTGGAGGGTCCCTGGGGCCCACTCTCCGCTCCCATCAACGCAAGCTGGTCCGAGGGGCCAAGTGTCATCCAGGTTGGCGACAAATTCATCGTCTACTACGACCACTATCGCCCTCCGAATCCGCGCTTCGAAGCGGTCGAGACCACCGACTGGATTCATTGGACAAGCGCCGACGACAAGATCCACCTGCCCGCAGCCTGCAAGCACGGAAGCTTCTTTCAAGTCACCGAAGCGGAGGCGCAGCGCCTCCTCTCCCGTCAAGACTCACCCGCTTCCATAACGCGATAGGTTTTAACCGACTTCCAGATTGCCGAATTCAGGTGATCAAGACCGCACCTGAATTCGCACAGCCTTTAATAAAAAGACAGACCGCCTCGCGACGGTCTGTCCGATATGAGAGGTTTCGTAACACACTTACGTTGTCGTATTTTCTTGAATTGCTTTTGCGGCCTTGCGGATCACCTCAATCACGACATCCGGCTTAGAGAGCATGGGAACATGGCTGCTCTCCACCTCAACCACGGTCGCTCCCATGCGCTTGGAGACCCACCGCTGCAGATCGGGATGCACGGTGTGGTCTTGCTTGGTCAAGATGTACCAGATCGGCTTTGATTTCCACGGTGTGCTCTTGATCTTTTGCTGCTGGAACAAATCAGCCACAGGCGCAATATGCGTGGCCCAGACGAGCTTCTGTTCCTCCTCCGAAAGGTCTCCCGCGAAAAACTCAGTCCCATTCGGAAGCATCCAGGCGCGCCCGTCCGCGACCTCAACGCGAGAGAAGATATCCGACGGATATTTGTCGAGTTGCTGCTGTACAGTCTCGCCGACATCCGGCGCGACCGCTCCAATGTAGACGAGGCCGGCCACGCGATCATCGACGCCCGAGGCGGTAATGGTAGCGCCGCCGTAGGAATGGCCCACGAGGAGGACAGGGCTACCGACGCGGTTGAGCGTGCGCTTCACCGTAGCCACGTCCTCTTCAAACGAGTCGAGACCATATTGGACTGCAATCACCTCATGCCCGTCCGCCTGCAACGCCGGGATGAGCTTGCTGAAGCAGGAGCCATCGGCCCAAATGCCGTGGCAGAACACGATGGTTGGTTTGCGTTGTGATGACATACTGATACTCCCGAGATTTGAATTTCGGACAACACGAGCGTTATCCGTTGGCAATAGGTTCCTCCGCATCAGGCGCTTGCACAAATACTTTGACTGCGTGAGCTATGCTTGTGAAGCATAGATAGCGAGGTAAAAATGGAACTTCGTCATCTCCGGTATTTCATTGCGGTCGCCGAGGAAGGCAGTCTTCTGCACGCCGCAGAGCGGCGACTCCACACGGCGCAGCCGTCGCTGAGCCGCCAGATCCGCGATCTCGAAATGGAGCTCGGCGTGAAGCTGCTGGAGCGAAAAGCGCGAGGCATCGAGCTCACTGCGGCTGGGCGGGTATTCCTCGATCATGCACGGCTGGCGCTGATGCAGATTGAGGTAGCGTGCGAAGCTGCACGAAACACCGAGCGGCCTCACAAACCCGGTTTTGGACTGGGCTTCCTGCCGGGACAGGAAGTGATCTGGTTGTCAGCGGCTTTGAAAATCCTGCGCGAGGAGGCGGCTGATGTCGACGTTACGATCACGACGAAATCCTCGCCCGAACTCGCCAATGCCTTGATGCAGGGAGAGATCGATGTGGCTCTGCTGAGACGCGAGACGCGGACCGCTGGTCTGGACTTCAAATTTCTCGTCAAGGAGCCTCTGGTCGCGGTCCTGCCTTCTCGCCACCGCCTGGCTCGGCATAAAGCAATACGGCCGGAGGATATCTGTCGCGAGGACTTTATCAGCACAGCCCGTGCCGCGCCCGTGCTCAAGACCGTGATCGAAGAGTACGCGGCGAAGATTGGCATCAAACTGAAGCAGATCTACGATGCCGAAACTCTATCGGGTGGAATGTCGCTGGTCGCGTCTACAGGAGGCTTTACCTTATTGCCAACCTACGTACAAAGTGCGCTGATTCCTTCTGTAGTTGCCCGGCCTTTGCACGGCGAGGTTCCGACTATCGATCTCGTGATGGGATACAACAAGTCGAATACCTCTCCCTTGCTCAAGAAATTTTTGCTTCGGGCAGATGAGCTGACCTCCCATGGACCTCGGGCACAAAGAAGCTCCCTGCGCCAAAACCGAAGACCGTAGGACTGGAACGGTCATTCAGGGCCCCTTTGTCCGGGGCAGGTAAGCGCTGTCAAGCGCAAATCCGCCTAAGTGGAACGAAGCAAACCTGATATTGTTGCCGATTTGTTCCTCTAAGTGGCCTAGAATTAAAGGAGAAAGCTCCGGGGCTGAAATCCCGGAGCGTTTTCTTTTACAGCAATCACTGCAGGCTACAAATTGAATATTTTCAAGACTTTAGGAATAAGCCGCGCATTATCAATACTTTGCAATCTAAGTCCGGGGCTAAGTCTCAATAAATGAAGACTTTGCGCAATTATCAGTAGGGGCCTAGTCCTCAAACATCCAATCCAGGTTGGGTGGCTCCTTGCTATTCGGATCGAAGCTTACATGCGGAGTCACATGGGTCGTCTCCGGGATAAAGCCAATCACCACGTAGGCTCCTTTGCCCAGGTCGAGATCATTCTCTCCCGCAGGCAGTGGCTTGGCCCACACTCTGATCGGTAGTCCCTTCTGCTGGGAGATGGCGTTCGGCAGCACGATATTCCACTGCTCGGTGTCCGGAGATACGTTCATCGCCTTGCGCGACTCCGACTTGAAGAAGCCGACCAGAATCTGCGCCGGCTTATCCAGGGTGAAGCGAATCGGAGTCTCCTGTCGCGTGGAGACGCGGATGCCGTGCAGTCCATCCAACTCCGGCGCAACCGAAGTGATCGGAGCTTCCTGGTTGGAGTAGAGGCTCGCCCCCTTAGCCACGGTAAACGCCTCACCCGCACCCGGCTGGAGTTTGAAGCCGATCTCCGGCAGACGCTCCGCATGATCTGCGGAGGGTTGGGCAGCGCCTCCGGCCTTCAGCTTCGCCAGCCGTCTGTCGAAGACCGCAAGCTCCTTCTGATACACCGGCAGCAGGTCGCGCCAGTGGTTGGTCTGTGGACCTCCCCGCACCGGAATCTGCCGCTGCGAGGTTTGCATCCCGGCTGCGTTGCGATAGGTGGTGTCGGTCAGCTGCGTCAGCGTCGCGAAGTCCTGAACGCTCTCGGACAGCAGAGAACGTGCTTCGGCAAGATGACTCGCATCGTGGTCGTAGCCGTAGCGCATGACCAATGCGGCGGCCTGCACCTTAGAGTTGTAGAACGCCATCAAGGCAGCGATCGCGCGCATGTCGTTCAACACGCGCTCGTACTCGGGCTTCGCATCTGCTGCTATTCCAGGCGCTGCGGCCTCTGCCTCGCGCACGGACTCTGCGGACCTCTGCATCGCGTCGGCAGCCACGCCAAGCGGATTCTCGCCATGATGCTTGCCATGGTTGACCTCATTGGCCACCCATTCATCCAGCCGCTCTCCATCCGGAGCATCTCCCGTCCATAGCGTCTGCGCTGGATTGAAACGCGCGGCATCGATCAGCTGCGGCATGGTCATTCCGAGCGACAGCACCTGCCGGTTGCCCTCGGTAATTCCCAAACGGCGAATCACCTCCGGTTCAGTCACACCGGAGAGCTCATACGCTGCCAGCAGATGCGCTCCAGCCTGCATCTGTGCGGGAGTAAGGTTATGCTTCTGCGCTGCGAAGACATCGACGCTCTCGGAACCCACCACCAGCGAACTGTGCCCTGCGGAGTCCAGGTTGCCCGGAACCGCGAAGCGCCGCGCGAACTGCTCGGTCCAGTACGTCTGCTCCAGCTTCGGATCCCGCTCCGGATTCCATGCATAGCGCGCCCAGCTCGCGAACCAGATCCAATCGCGGTCAGTCTGCTTCAACAGAGGCTCGGTCTTGTCCGCCGAGTTCGGCCAGTCCCAGTAGCGCAGCGGATAGACATGCACTCCGCCGATTCCGATGCGCACAAAACTCCGGGTCGTCTCGCGGACGAAGTCCGGGTCACCCCAGCGGAACGGCTCGAAGTTCGACATCAGGTGCATGTTGACGATCGTGTCGTTCGAGCCCTTCACCAGCGTCTCGAAGCGCTGCTTCACCGGCCCGCGAATATTCGTCCACGTAAACGACTCGCCGTTCCACTTCCACATCGTGTCGATGTTGGAGTAGATCGCTGTGGCCGCGGGCATCGCCTTCTCTATGTCGGTCGCATGCGCCCGCACCACGATCGGAGGCTGAGGAACGGGATGACCTACCTCCTTCTCCTGTTCGGCAAGGCCGTCGAGCACTCCGGGGATGATGGTCTTCGTCAGCCACTCCGGCCCGTAGTGCGGACCCATTGCCTCGCCGAGCGTCATTAAGATTCCAACGTTCGGGTATTCGCGGATGAACTCCGAGATGCAGTACCGCGTGTACGCGCTCGAAAGCTCCGAGGGTGCCGACAGGTGAAACGGCAGGTTGTGAGCGCGGGCAAAGTTGTGCGAAAGATGAATATTGTAGAAGCCCTGTAACACCCATATCCCGCGCTTGTCCGCCTCTGCCGTCAACCAGCGGAACATCTCGATGTTCTGCTCCAGCTGCGCGGATGGCAGCTCCTGCGCCTCAGGATACTTCGGCAGTTTCAGCAGGGAAGTGAACGGATGCCCGTTCCATAAGAACAGAGCGTTGGTCCGCTGCTGGACCAAAGCGTCCAGATACTTCGTCCACTCTGCCTTGTCGTAGAACCAGGGAAAATCTTTCTGGGTGTATGGGTAGTCGTACTCCGCGTTTTCGTAGGTCAGCTCCGGCTTCTGTAACCCGATCACCGCTCCGCGAATCTTCAACTGCGGGTGATCGATAAAGTCCAGTTTCTCCGGCAGCGAACCTGTCGCACCAATGCGATCCGCCAGCTCCTCCGCGCCGTAGAGCACGCCAGATGGATCAGATCCTTCGACAACGATGGTGTTATCGATTCGTTTCAGTGCGAATGCTTCTTTTGCATTGGGCCATAGCTCGGGGACCTTCGCGCCAAACTTCTCCAGCAGGGGATCATGCTGGGTTGCCAGCAGAATGCGCTCGTTGCCGGAAAGCTTCGCAACTGCCACGCGCAGCCGCTCTGCCGCAAACTTCTCTCTTGGAGTTGCCCTGGTAGAGACCTCAACGCGTGGAACCGCGAAAGCGGAAATCGAGCTACACCACAAAGCTGCAACCGCCAGAGTCTTAATCATGTTTAGTCCAGGACCTCTGGCGTTGGTGCTTTGCCCGTTGGCTTTCCTGTTATATCGGAGACCTTCCGGAAAACGATCGCCTGAAACGGTCTGTTCGGAAGCTTTACTCGCGATTTGCCAGAGAAGGTTCCGGGAAGCTTCGTCTCTTTCATCTCGAATGGGTCAATCAGAGATGCTTCAAAGTTCGAGGTATTCGGGAGCGGAAACTCATACCGAGCGGGCCGGTGATAGTCGAAGTACCAGAGGTAAAGCTCGTTTGGTGTCCCCGCGGACAGATAGTACGACCCCTCGAACTCGTTGAGTCCGATCTTGGTGTATTTCTGCACAACATCATGCAGGAAGGCGATGCGCTGAGTCGATTCGCCGCGGAGACGTCCGGCGTCGGACCAGCTGGATTCGTGCGCATGCGGTCCGCTTTCGTCGGAGATGAAGACCTCGCCGTGCGAGGCGTAGCTTCCGCGTATGGTCGCAAGCCAGAACCTCCGCGTCATCTCTTCGGCGGACAGGTTTCCCCAGCGCCGCTCGACGTCGCCCTCGTACTGAATCTCGTCGTAGACAATCGGCTTGTTCCAGGCCAGTCGCCGTTCAGCGGACTTCTCGAAATCGTAGCTTTGCAGGCTGGCATGGGTGCACCAGGGCTTGGAGTGGTCATAGATCACGCCGGAGTGATGGATCGAACGCAGATGACCGTATGGATCTTCCGTCTGCACGATGCGAAAGAAGCGGTCCCAGTCCGACATCGTCTTCGCCTTCACCAGGTCATATTCGTTTGCAATGGCCCACCACACATTCCGATAGGCGGAAAGCCGCGCCACAGCATATCGCAGATAGAAGTCGTCTACCTCATTCGGCATCGCCTTGTATCCCCAGGCGTCGTAGGGATGGAAGAGGATGCAGTCTGCCTCGATGCCCGCAGCCTGCAGCTCCAGAATGCGCTTCTCGACCAGACGGAAATACTCCGGGTTAAAGCGTGTGTAGTCGTTGGTACCGCCGCGGCCCTGTGGAGATGCGCCCTTATTCGGAAACGGCAGGATCTGCGATCCCTGGCCGATGGGTTTGGGAAGCACGCAGACGCGGCTTTTGTTGAATACACCCTTCATTCCGGCCAGAGAGTTTGCCGCGTTCTCTTCCCCGGTAAAGAGAAACGCATACGTCGTGGTTCCGAAGGGAAAATATGGAGTACCGTCGGCGTGGACGAAATGAAAACGATGCGCTGTGGTTACAGGACCATGGTTGCCGGTGCTTGCAGGCGTACAGGTAAACCTGCCGCTATGGTCCTTCAGTTCCGCGGTCTGGCTGGCCGTCGTGTAGGTCCATACGCCAGTCGAATCGGGCATGAATCGGATCCGGTAAGTTCCCTCGCCATCGTAGAAGCCCTTCACCTGAACTGAGCGGTGCTCATGCGTGAACTCCGCGGTTAGAGCAACATCCTGGAAGGGATTTCCTGAGGAGGGACCTTTCAGGACGGCTTCGAAAACACCCCACTGTTCTACTCGTTGAGCGCTGGTTTGTTCGGAGGCGATTTCGGCCACGGCCCCTGGCTGCAGTGAGCCGGCCAGCGTGGCCGCGCTCATCTTCAGCATGTCTCTGCGATTCATTTTGGTCCCTTCCCGGCGGGTTTCACAGGTTTGCATACTGCTTCATGAGTCAAAAATTGCAACTAAGTCGTTCTAACCAGCCGTTTGCAGGGCTGTCAATGAAATATTTGAAAGTTATTTCAAATAAACTAAAATTATAATCTCGATGGCCATTTACAATGACGCTGACGATAAATCGATTTTTAGTGGATGTTTCATCTTTACGGAATCTTTCTGAGAGTGCGCATGAAAAAATCCAAAACGGTTTCTACACCCGCGGCGCCCAAGGTATCCGTTCGCCGGCGCCTTCCCAAGTGGGCGCTTGAAAATAATGGCGAGCCCTCTTCGAATGACGAGGTTTACTACCTTCGCTCGATCGGCCGGGCGCTCGAGGTCCTGAATTGTTTTGATGGCCAGATTCCGCTGTCGCTCAAAGAGATCAGCGGACAGATGAAGCTTCCTGAGTCCTCCCTGTTCCGTGTCCTCCGGACACTGGAGCACCATGAATACCTGCAGCAACATCGCGACGGCACCTATCAGCTTGCACCACGGCTGATCTTTGGGTGGCTGGTTCGTGCCGCGGAGCATGTGCGCGAGACCGCCCGTCCTGAGATGGAAAAGCTGGTCAACGCCTTCAACGAAACCGCGAGTCTGGCGTATCTCTTCGACGACCGCATCCACGTGCTCGATTGTCTGGAGACATTTCACGAGATCCGCATGACCAACAAGATCGGGCGAGTGCTTCCGCCGCACTGCTCCGCTATGGGGAAGGCGATTACGGCCTTCCAGGATCGTTCGCTGGCGGATCGCATGCTAGAGGTCTATGGACTAATGCCGCGCACGGAGCATACGATCACGGATCGGAAGAAGCTGCTTGCGGAGTTCACTGAGATTCGCAAGACCAGCATCGCCTGGGACCGTGAAGAGTCGATTCGCGGCGGAATCTGCTTCAGCGCCCCCATCCGGATGGAGGGGGACAGAGTCGTTGCAGCCATCAGTCTTTCTACGCCGACGATCCGTATGGACGCCAAGCATGAAGCCGAGATTCAAGCGGCCTTGCTGGAATCAGCCCGGGCTATCGCGAAACGTCTGTAGTTCGGATTGCGTAGAAAGAGGATGTAAGAATAAGCCGCTGGAAGGACCAGCGGTTTATCTGCCGACCTGAACCATGATCTTCGTGAAGTCTGCAGGGGCGGATGACCACTTCGCGAGGATTGCGGGCGTCTCCTCCATGCTTACGATTGCCGAGACCGCGCGCTCGACTGGGAAGTGCCCGCGTTCGAGCAGAGCAATCACCTCGCGGAAGTCCTGCGGCAAAGCATTACGTGATCCCATGATGTCTAGTTCCTTCTGCACAAAAAGCTTCGTCTCATAAGCAATGGGCTCCTTTGCGTAGCCGATGTACACCACTCGTCCTGTGAAGGCGACCTCCTCGACAGCTGCGCGAAAGGTCTCCGGCAGACCGATTGCCTCGATGATGACATCGGGGCCACGGCCTTCGGTGAGCTCACGCAGGCGCGTTCGAAAGTCTTCGCGTGCCGAGTGGATCAAGTCGGTTGCACCGGCTGCGCGCGCGGTCTCCAGTTTTGTGTCGTCGAGATCCACGGCAATCGTGCGTGCTCCGCGGAAGGCTGCGCCAGCGATCGCTCCGAGTCCGACGCCGCCACATCCAAAGACCACGACCACATCTTCAGCGGTCACACGGCCGCGAGCCACTGCATGAACGCCTACAGTAAGCGGCTCAACCAGACAGAGCTCCTTCAATGAAAGCGAGGAAGGGTATACCTTCTCCTCGGGGACGGCGATCCATTCGGTTAATGCACCATCGCGTTGCACGCCAAAGGTCTGGTTGCCCTGGCAGGCGTTGAATCTCCCTCGAAGACAAGAGGCGCAGCTTCCGCAACTGGTATAAGGCGACACCGTCACCTGGGTTCCCGGGGGAATTGCGGAAGAGCCTTCGATCACAGTAGCGGCAATCTCGTGGCCGATGATTCGCGGATAGACCACTAACGGATTCTTACCGCGGAAGCTATTGAGATCCGTTCCGCAAAGCCCTACCATCTCCACTTTTAATAGCAGGTCTCCAGCGGTTTTCCGCGGTTCAGGCGTCTCTATGACGCGGGCCTCTCCGGCTCCGAGTAGTGATACAGCTTTCATCTTTCATCCTCTGTTTGGAGCGTGCTGTCATAAACAAGCATTTATTTTCATTTACAGAATAGACTCTTTTTTATGGCGATAGTGTATGCACGCTTCAGCAGCGCGCACAGATACGATCTTCCATTGAGAGCGAGATAAGCATGGATCGCCGCGATTTTCTGGGAGCGCTTGCCGCTTCGGTTTTGGTCTCCCGCACTCAGGCAGGCCAGATGCATCAAACTGCCAATCCTTCCCTCACGATCCGTGACGTCGTCACGAAGCCTGTCGCGAAAGACTTTGTCGGCCTTTCGTACGAAAGCGCGCAGCTGGCGAACCCGGATTTCTTTTCCGCGAAAAACGAGCAGCTCGTCGGGCTCTTTCGCGAGCTTGCTCCCCACGGCAACCTGCGTCTTGGTGGCGGCTCCAACGAGTTCACCACATACTCCGAAGAGGCGCCTGCTGGGCCACCTCCCTTTGAGGTCTTCGGACCGGATGCCTCAAAGACGGTAAAGCATGGGACCGTGACATCTGCTTTGGCGTTACGCAACCTTCGCAGCTTTCTTGAAGCGACGAATTGGAATTGCCTTTACGGTCTCAACCTGGGGCAGGGGAGCATTGAGAATGCCGGGCGTGAGGCTGCAGCCGTACAGAAGATTCTTGGATCCCGCCTGGTCGCCTTTCAAATAGGCAATGAGCCGGACAGCTTTCGCAATCGATATCGACCTGCCAGTTATATGCCGGCTGATTACATCGCAGAGTGGACCCGGTTTCGCGAAGCGATTGTGAAGACTACTCCTCAAGCTCGTTTTGCTGGGCCGGACATCTCGAACAAGCTCGCTTACCTTACTGCCTTCGCTGACGAAGCTGCAAAGCATCCTGATGTGATTCTGCTAACGAGTCACTACTATGCCATGGGTCCAGCCGGCAATCCTCAGGCTACGCTCGAGAATCTGCTGTCCGCCGAGCCGAAGCTGACGACTCTGAAATCTCGCGATCTTCCCTTGATTGAAGCGGCGCAGAAGCAGACGCATCTTCCCTATCGCATGTCGGAGGGGAACTCGTGTTGGGATGGAGGCAAGGCCGGGGTGTCCGATACCTTCGCGTCGGCACTGTGGTGTGTCGGATACATGCTTGCCTGTATGAGCCGCGGCTGGGCCGGGGTGAATCTGCATGGAGGTGGGAATGGCTACTACACACCCATCGCCGGAGCTCCTTCGACGGGTCTCACGCGGCGGCCGGAGTTCTTCGGGATTCGATTTGCGCAGCGTTTCGTCGGCTCGAAGTTGGTAAACGCGACTCTTCGCGATGCCGATCCGCGGGTCGAAGCCTTTGTCTTTGACAGGGCTGGGAAGCGTGAGCTCGTGCTGATCAATAAGACGTCGGAGTCGGTAACCTGTTCGATGCCCGCAGGAGGCAGTGCAGTTTCTGTTCTCACTTTGCAGGCACCCGCAATCGACGCGAAGGACGGAGTGGAGATTTCGGCCTCACCTCTGCGGGCTCAGAAGGTCGCTGTAGCGCCTGCCTATACGGCAACCGTATTTCGGCTGACAGGCCATCCTCACTCTTAAGGCATCGATGGCTGGATGCGGTACTTCGAAAGAAAAAGGGAGAGCCGAAGCTCTCCCTTTTCTACGTCCGGTTGTGTCATCTGTCAGAGACAGACTTGTTGCCGGTCTAGCGGGTAAAGAGATCCTTGACCTGCTGCACGAAGACATCGCGTCCCATGTCACTGATGGCTTCGGTAAGAGGGAGTTCCTTGGGGCAGGCCTGAACGCAGTTCTGAGCGAAGCCGCACTCCTGGATTCCGCCATCGCCGGCGAGGGCGCGGAGGCGGTCCTGGGAGAGGACTGCGCCGGATGGGTCCATATTGAACAGCTTTGCCTGGGCGATGGTGGCAGCGCCGACGAAGTTGGTGACGTCGTTGAACTGAGGGCAGACCTCCATGCAGCAGCAGCACGAGATGCAATTGGAGAGCGGATAACGCTGCTCCTGCACCTGTGGGAACTGTCGCGGGCCGGCGCCGAGGTCGTAGGTTCCATCGATGGGGACCCAGGCCTTGACCTTCTTGAGGTTCTCGAACAGGACGGAACGGTCGACCGCGAGGTCGCGTACGATGGGGAACTTCGAGAGAGGCGCAAGCGTAATGGGCTGGGCCATGTCGGAGCCCATAAGCTTATCGACCAGGGCGGAGCAGGCCATGCGTGCCTTGCCGTTGATCAGCATGGCGCAGGAGCCGCAGATCTCCTCAAGACAGTTCGAATCGTAGGTGACCGGCGTGGTCGGTTTGCCGGCTGCGTCGACGGGATTGAGCGCAATTTCGCCGAGAAGCGAGGTGATGTTCATCCCGGGACGATAGGGGATCTCAAACTTCTCGGTGATGGCAGCGGCCTCGGGGCTGGCTTGCCGCTTGATCTCGACTTTGATTGTGCTGGGCATGGGTCTATTTCCTTAACTAGGGGTAACGGCGGGATAGCGAATCTTGATCCGTCGTGAATGTGCAAGTGCCAGAGACGGTTTTTCTACAAGGAACCAGGAGAGAACCGCAGCGATGGCGACGGTCAGGAGAGTAAGAGCGAGCGCGACCCAGGGGCGGGTCCGATAGAGGCCGATGGCTACGAAGATTTGGATGACGGGCCAGTGCTGCACGTAGATGCCATAGGAGAAGTCTCCCCAGCGAGTGGGTCCCTTGATGACAGGGAAGAGCAGCGATGCGCTGAGGGTAAGGGTAGCAATAGCTGCGGGGCGGAAGAGGAACCATCCTGTAGCGACATGCGCCAGATACAGCAGAACAGCGCCTAGGGTAAGCCAGCGGCCGTGCGCTTCAAACCATTGGACGTGGTAATGAATGAGTGCACCGATCATGAAGAAAGAGAGCTGGCCGGGAAGCTGGAGAGCGAGCGTGTTGTGATCGGCCATGAGAACGCGATACACGATGGAGAGGGCAAAGAGCGACCAGAGCACGGCGTCGCGATTGAGACGGCGGCATAGCCAGACGATGATGGGCACGGCGATGTAGAACATCACCTCGATCTTGATGGTCCACAGGGCTCCATTCATGCCAGTCATCGGATTCGAAGCGAAGACACCTGGAATAGAGCCAGCGAGAAAGTTTGCAAAGGTGAGATTCGCCAGGAGAAAAGGGATGACGTGGAAGCTGCCGTAGAAGAAGGCGATCGCGAGGCAAAAGGCGGCAGCCAGCCAATAGCCAGGAAGAATGCGGGCAGCGCGCTTGATGAAGTAGTCCTGCAGGGAAGAGCAACGCTCGTAACTGGCGAAGATCAGAAAGCCCGAGATTGCGAAGAAGCCTTCGACAGCGAGATGTCCGCTGAAATAACGCGGAATATGCTCAAAGATGGGTGCTCCGCTGATAGAGCCGACGTGAAAGAAGACGACGACGATAGCCAGCAGCAGGCGGATGATGTCGAAGTTATTCTCTCGCCTCATGAAGAGCACACTCGGTGTAAGAAGGAATTTGTAAGAGAGTGCTGATCAGAAGCAGAACTTTCCCACGTCCTGGAGGCGAATGGGCTGGCGACGAAATCTAGAAGATGCTTCCGGTGTGACCGGAATGCTCCTTCTCGAGCGTTACCAGAGAGATGCCTTCTTCCTCGCAGGTAAGGTGCCTTCCGGAGGCTTCGATCTGTCGGACTCTCTTGCGAATACTTCTGTTGTAGAGAATCACGTAACTCCAAACCGCAATGAAGATTACCGGAAGAACGATGAACACGAAATAGTTCGAGATCATCTCCGTCATGACCGGTTAGATGGCGCGAGCGGGTTGGAGGGATAATCGGTTCCATCGAAATTTTTTCCTGCGTTCCCGTTTCGGGAGGGAGGTACGACCTCCCCTTCAGGCCGTGGCGTCGTAACGACGTGGGCGCGGCGTGATGTGGCTGATGTCTACATCCTCAAACTCGAATTTAGGCGCATCGTTGACGAAGCTGGCCTTGGTGGTCTTCAGGAACTTCTCGTCATTGCGCTCGGGGAAGTCGGGCTTGTAGTGGGCTCCGCGAGATTCGTCACGAAGCTTCGCGCCCTGCACGATGACCCTAGCGAGCTCAAGCATGTTGTAGAGCTGGCGGGCGAAGGCGAAGCTGGTGTTGGCCCACTGGCTCTTGTCCGAAAGGTTGATGTTGCGGTAGCGCTGCTGCAGCTC
>Ga0193743_1000576_pt1 | contig 28745 bp, 24 predicted proteins | sample L2c2metaG_FD_143038 | JGI IMG/M metagenome (GOLD analysis project Ga0193743, IMG submission 143038) | Soil microbial communities from a riparian zone of the East river system, Colorado, United States - L2c2 | ecosystem: Environmental > Terrestrial > Soil > Riparian zone | place: USA: East River...
CACGAGCACAACGGCGCCGTTGTTATTCCCGACCTGCAGGGCCGCGTGACACTCATTGATAAAAACAACCGGATCATTGAGCACCTGGGCGATTCAAATCCTGCCTCCGGAACAAATCCGCTCCGAACCCAGAAAACTCGCGAGAACTTCACCCCCGGACAGTTCATCCAACCGCACGGCGCATGCTTCGACCACGCCGGAAACATTTTCGTCGTGGAATGGGTCGAGATTGGCAGAGTCACCAAACTGCGCAAAGTCGCGTAGCCGGCTGGAGCGGCCTATCTCCCGGCCCAGTCGCCTGCTCATCCGCGCTACCCAATCAAAAACTCATCTGCAACCGGGCATTCACCGACCGCCCGATCCCAATCGCCGTCCCCGAAAACAACCCCGCGAAATTAACGACGTTCAACGAATCCGTCAAATTAGTCCCGTCAATTTGAAACCGCATCGGGTACTTTTCGCTCTTGCGCAAAATCACCCCGGCTGACGCGTTCAGAGACCAGAGCGGCCGCGGGCGCAGATTCGAAAAATTGATCCGGTTGAGAATATTCTGACTATATCCTTGCGCAATGGCATCCGCTTCGGTGCCCCCGAACTCTATCGGCAGCCCGCTATCATACATACCGCCGAACGCCAGCCAGAACCGCGCGCTAAGCTCATAGCGGAAGCGCGCTCTCACTGCATTGCGTTCCTCCTGCGAAACGGGAAAAACACCGTTCGTCTGCTGAATCGCCGCCGCTGCATCGGCACCTAGAAACAGCCCTCCGGTAGCCGGGAAATAACCATTGCCGCGTAAGTTAGTCCAACTCACATACCCCGAGAGCCGTCCCCAATGAGGGATTTCGAGCTTGGCTTCTTCACCATAGATGTTAGCCAGCGCAAAAGTAATAGGAAAACTGACGCCCGTGTTCAATAACAAATCGTCGTCAGGGTAATTATGGTAGCGCCGCCAGAAGAAATTTCCCGACACGCGAATATTTCCAAATAGCCCTCTCGCGAATCCGGCTTCATAATAGTTTCCGCGCGCTGGCTCAACGGGCAAACGCAGCACAAAGTCGCTTAAGCTGGCGATTGCCGGCGAACTGGACACCAGAATGTTCTCGAACGGAGGCGTCTGAAAAACTCGATCATACGAAGCATGGAAGTTTGTCTTCGCCCGCGGCCAGTAATAAGCCATCGCAAATCGCGGACTCCACGCCGTCTGCTTCACCAGGAGATCGTAGTGATCGAACCGGATCCCGCCGCTGAGCGTGAAATTCTTCCACCGGAACTGGTCTTGACCGAACACCGCCTGCTCCCGGTCGGGCGCACGGCCATGGAAGTTGAAATGGAGTGGGGTATCCGGATCGAAGTCTGCGGGGTCCGTAATCGAATAACTCAACGCTTCTTCTATCCGTGCAAAATCCGCCTCCACGCCGGTCTTGAATTCATGAGCGCCGGCATGGACGGACAAGGTCCCCTTTACATATTGTTCGTGATAGCCGCGGTCCTGGCTGGCGATGATCGGCGTCGAAAAATCGTTTGACCGGAAACGCGCGGTAATGTCCCTGTCCATCGCGCGGAAATCGCCCAGCACATTGGGAGAAAAAATGTGCTGGTAGGAGAACAGGACCGAGCTTGCAAAGTTGTCGCGATCCTGCCGCTGCCCCGCCAGTTCTTGCGGAATTTCATTTGGCACCAGAAACTTCGATTGGCTGCGGCTGACAATCACGCCAATCCGGTTCTTATCGTTGATGTCTCTCTCGTAATGCGCCATGAAATCGCCGGTCGTTCCATGGTTCGTATAGTTCTGCGTCGTGGGCGCATCCAGGAAATGATCTGTCAAACTGCCGTCCAGGCTCATCGTCAAAGTATTCAAGCCGAAGCCATACTGGCCCTCCACATATCCATTCATCGTGTCGTAGCTGCCCCCGCCCAAAATCGTCCTGAGATGGAAGCCGGGCCGCTTGTCCCGAGTGGTTTGCACTTCAATCACTCCGCCCATTTTGCGTCCATACTCGGCGGGAAAGCCGGCTGTCATCTCGGTCATCTCCTGCACATTGGCCGCGTCGAAGTCCGCAACAAACGCGGCGGACCGGTTCTCCGTTAGCGGGATGCCGTCAACCACATACTGGACCTGGTACTCCTCGGCGCGCGGATGGAGAATGCCATTCGCTTCGAAAACCCAGCCGGGCTGCTGATTCACTAATTCGGCTATACTTCTTCCGGGCTGAGCCGATAAGCGATCTGTCAGTGTGTCGCTGCCGATGCGGTTGGCGCTGCTGGTTGCATAGGGATCGATCAACGTCTCGTCGCTGCCGACTTTCACGGTAGTTTGCAGCGTTCCTAACGCCAGCGTGATCTTCAGCTGCTTCGGGATCGCGGAGCGGATGTCAACTAATTGTTTAGAAGGAGCAAAACCGTCATGGCTCTCTATTACGGTATACATGCCGAACGGCAACCGCTTGGCAACTACCTGCCCTTGCGAATCGGCCTCAAATGTTCGATTATATTGATTCACCTGGCTCACGACTGTGACCGCCGCCGCCACCGGCGACCCGCTCGGATCTGTAACCAGGAGCCGGAGTTCTCCGGTGTTTGCCTGCCCGAATGCGGCGAGTGCAACTAAAAGACCGAAAAGCAGTCTATGGAGAGTCATCAACTAAATATCCCTTACGGCCGCCATTTGTTCAGGGTTCTTATTGGATAAATGCAAGCTACTCGAAAAGGAAATTCGCATGTCTAGTGGAGTTATAGGATTTCGCCGTTTTGTGCAACGGCTCCTGGCGGTGACGCTGTCGTCACTGCTGGTTGTGTTCGCTCATAGTGATCTGTACGCGCAGGCGCCGCCTGCCGGCTATGCTCCGCTGGACGCGCAGCAACTCGATCAGTTGGTCGCTCCGATTGCGCTGTATCCGGATGCCTTGGTGGCTCAGATATTGACTGCCTCCACCTATCCCCAGCAGGTGCAGGAAGCCGCCGCCTGGATGCAGCAAAATGGCGGGATGCCCCCGGACCAGCTCGGTGCTGCCGCCAATAGCACGCCTTGGGACCCAAGCATCAAGTCTCTAGTTGCCTTTCCAAGCGTGCTCGACAATCTCGCCAGAAACATAAACTGGACCGGCGCCCTCGGGAACGCCTATTACAATCAGCCCGGCGACGTGATGAACGCCGTGCAGGCGATGCGCATTCAGGCCCAGCAGGCCGGTGCGTTTCGCTCGCTCGACCACCAAAGAGTTTACGATAACGGCGGCCAAATCGTCATCGAACCGGTAGACGCCAATATGGTCTACGTGCCGTACTACAATCCCTGGACAGTCTACGGCGCGCGGCTGCCGGCGTACTCTGGTTTTTATGTGCCGCCTCCACCGCGCGGCGTCGTGTTGGGCTCCGCCATCGCGATAGGCTTTGGAGTCGGGATAGGCGTGGGACTATTTGCTCATTACGGCTGGGGCTATCATTCCTGGTCGCCCAACTGGCGTGGCGGCGTCGTGGAATATAACCGCACAACCTATATCTCGCGCAGCCGGACAGTCGTCAACTACGGCCGCTTCGGCGGATACAATCGCGGCGTTTTTGAGCGCGATGGACGCGGCGTCCCCAGGGGCTTTCGTCCTCCCATGACCGGCCGGTCTGCCGCTTTCCATCCCGCTCCCGCTGGCGGGGGCAATCGCTCCCGGCCATCCCCGGCGCCCGGGAACTACCGACCCAACCCCGCGCCCGCAAATCGCCCTGCGGCAAATCGCCCCGCTGTAAATCGGCCCGAAGCCAACCACCCCGGTCAGCGGCAAATGAACCGTCCCAATCCGGCCCAAGCTCGCCCGGCGCCCCAAGCTCGCCCGGCGCCCCAAGCCAGGCCGCAAAACGAGCATCCGCCTGCACAGCGTGGAGCAGCCCCTCACGGCGAAGCGCCCCACCCGCAGCGCGGCGCCGAGCATCCGCGGGGCGGTGAACATCCGCGCGGCAACGGACACGACGAACACCACTAAACCACCGATGCAAGAAAAATACCCGAGGCTGCCAGCCCAAGAACGCTTCGGACCGCGTGCAGCCTCCCCCAGCGTTGTAAAAGCCGCCGCGTTGATGCAGTGTTGCGGTCGAGGTCCAGCGCAAGCAGTTTCTTGTTGGTTGGCATAATGGCGATCAAGGTGAAGGGAACCACCGCGAAGATCAGCACCGCGCCCATCAGCCACGCGAACCCGCCTTCAACGAACCATTCACCAAAGCCCGCGATCGCCGCAGCCAAGGCGAGCACGCTCTGCATCACTGCCGCCCGCCGGTAACTCGGACCAAATACAGCAGCGGCGACTTCCGTCCCGCATTCCATTCGCGCCGGATGCTCTGCAACATTGATGTAAATTGCCGCACCGCTGAAAAGTGTCGCTGCAAGAATCGCGACAAACTGAAGGGTCGGCATCGTCACCTCCAAGAAGCTGATTATACAAGCGCACTTCGAGGAGAGTCCCGTGCTACGAAGTGACCCATAGTTAGCTTCATTTTTCGAAAGTCCGAAACACCGACTCCGAGCCGGAAGCGTTAGCGCCCACGAACTTCCATTACTTACGAACGCCTAAGTAAACGGCATTGATGCTAGGACCTCTGGCTCATTCGATCACAATCCCCCAGCTTCACGGCATCCTCGCCGAGGTTGCGCAAAAGGAGAACCATCGCAATCGAATCCATCCTTGAATTGCTCTGAACTTGCAACGCCAACGCCGCGCTAGGTTTAGAATTGAAAATCGCAGCACTTCGGAAGAGGGAATCGATGACCAGCAACAACACCAACTCGAGCGTCAACACGCGCCGGACGTTTCTAAAGAAGGTAGCCGCCTACAGCGCTGGCCTCGCGCTGGCTGCACAAGCCGCATCCTCCGCCGTCTGGACGAAGCAAGTAGGCCTTGAACTCTACACCGTCCGCGACCTCCTCGTCGATCCCAAAAACTATGAAGCCACGCTAGCGAAAATCGCCGCCATCGGCTACAAGGAAGTGGAGCCCGCCGATCAACACGATTCCAAAGGTCTAGGCTACGCGGGCCTCGACCCCAAAGGCTTCCGCGCCTTGCTGGACCGCTACGGACTCAGCATGCCCAGTACACATTCGAACGCCAGCGAAGGCCCCGATTTGGAAAAAACACTCGAGAACTTCCAGATCATGGGCATCCAGTACACGGAAATCTTCGCTCCGCGCGTCGGCCCTCACGGCCTCATCGGACGCAGCCAGCCCGCCGCTCCAACCATGGACTCCGCGAAGCGCGCCGCCGCACAGTTGAACGCTCACGGCGAACTCGCCAAAAAATTCGGAATAAAGCTGCTGGTTCGCATGGACCCCGACCAGTTCGCGCCTCTCGCCGGCCACCCGGATAAGCGTTTCTTCGAAGTCGTTCTGGACAACACCGAACCCGCGCTCGTCACCATGCAGCTCGATAGCGGCTGGGCCTCCGTATTGGGCCTCGACATCGTCGGCATGTTTAAAAGGAATCCCGGCCGCTACGAACTCTGGCACATAAAAGATGCCGCCGGAATCAAGCGCATAACCCCCGGCATGACTGTCGCGGAGCGCCGGCAGACAGCGGATCTCGTTCCGGTGGGATTAGGCCTGATCGATTTCAAAACAATCTTCGCCAGTGCCAAGCTCGCCGGGCTCAAGCATTTCTGCATCGAGCAGGACAATGCCGCGGCCTGGGGCGATTCCATCGCAGCCGCCCGCGTCAGCTACAACAATCTGGTGAAAATGCTGTCCTAATCCGCGCCGCAGGCCAGCAAAAAGCTCTTCAAATCCTGGCTATTCACCACCGGCTCCCCGCGCGCGACATTGTTCAATTTACCCGCCCGCATCCATCGTTCCAGCTCATCCACCAAGTCAAACAAATGGTCAAACGAATCGACAATAAATAGCAGCGGTTGATACCGGTTAATCTCAAACGCTTGATGGATCACCCATTCAAGCTGAATAGGAACCCGCTGCACTTCGTCAGATTGAATGGCATGTCCGATCTCGCCATAAGAGCTGAGCAAGCCGCTCCCGTACACTTTCAGTCCCTCGCCCGCGCGCATCAGGCCAAATTCGATAGTGAACCAGAAAAATCTCGCCATCGCCCGGATAATGCTCTCGAGCCCCGCCAGTTTCTTCGCCTCGTCGCGAGTGCCCGCCACAATTTCAACCGCCGTGTGCGCGCAATCACCCAGCCGCACCAGCGTATCGGCAAACTTCCGGTCGGTGTGCATCGGCACATGTCCGGCGATGTCATGAAAAATGTCCGGCTCCGGCAAATAATCCAGTTGATCGCTGCGCCGGATCGTTACCGTAGTCGGAAATTCGCGGTTGCGCAGGCAGTCAAAAAAGAGGAAGCTAGGCACATACCCGCTCACCGCTTTCGCCCGAAATCCCGTGAGCGGATTTAAGAAACGGTTGACGTCCGCCAGCTTGGGGACGCGTTCCGGATCGAAGCAGAGCGCTTCAATCCCGCGCAGGAAATGCTCATTGGCATACTGCCGCCACTTCGGCTGCATGCGCTCGTATAAAGTTTTCCATGCCCTGTGATTCTCCTCCGAGTACAGTGCATACGGCTGTTCAATATACAGCTGCCCTTTTATACGCGCGTCTTCAACAAACGCCGCTTCCGTAGTGGTCAGTCCCGTGAGAATTTTAGTCGGCATGGACCCTCGATTTAGTGTAGCTCCACCTATACGTGGTGGTGCACAGCGCCGGCGCATTCTCCAAAGCCAATGCGCCGAAATCCCTCCCTGACACAATATCCGCGAAGGATGACCTCATCGCCAGCCTCAAGAAAACTACGCCTCTCCCCGTTAGGCAGCGCCACCGGGTCCTTGCCATTCTCGGTGAGTTCCAGCAAACAGCCGCGGTTTTCCGGTCGCGGTCCCGATACCGTGCCGCTCCCCATCAGATCGCCCGCCCGCAGTGGGCACCCGTTCGAAGTATGGTGCGTAATCATCTGCGCAAACGTCCAATACATGTCGCGGAAAAACGCCCGGCTGATCCGCACCGGCTGGTTCATCGCGGCGGTGCGAAGCCACACTTCGAGCGTGATATCGAAAGCGCCCTGTTTTATCGAATGCAGATACGGAAGGCTCGGAACGTCATGTGGCTGCGCAGCCACCCGGAACGGCTCCAACGCTTCCGCCGTAACAACCCAGGCCGAGATCGAAGTCGCGAAGTTCTTCCCCAGAAACGGACCCAGCGGCTGATACTCCCATCTCTGTATGTCGCGCGCGGACCAGTCATTCAGCAGGCATACTCCGGGCAGATGCTCATCCGCCTCTTCGATAGCAATGGGCCGCCCCATCGTATTGCCAGGCCCGGCAAACGCCCCAATTTCCATCTCGTAGTCGAGTTCTCGGGAAGGTCCAAACTGGCCTTGTCCCACTTGGCCAAGCGGTCGGCATATCGGCGTGCCGCTCACCACAATCGACGAACAGCGCCCGTGATACGCAATTGGCACATGCTTGAAATTCGGCAGCAAGGGATTCTCCGGACGGAACAGGCGTCCCACATTCGTCGCATGATGCAAGGACGCATAAAAATCCGTGAAGTCGCCGATCTCCGCCGGCAGCAGCATTTCGCACTCCGTCCGCGCCGTCAAAGGCCGTTCCGGAGCGCCCTCGCGCAGACACGCGCTCCACTCTCTGCGCAAATCACGGCGTTGCGTAGAACTAAGCCGGAAGTAGCCGTTTAGGTTTTCACCTTCAAGCCACGGACGCAAATCCAGCACGAAGTCTCCGATCGCCGCGCCCAGCCGCCCCCGCGAATCGGAGGGCTGGCGAAACACCCCCAAAGGAAGGTTTTGAATGGGAAAATCGCAGCCGGGCTCATTCGCGGATCCGACCCAACTCCGCAGCGCCGGATCGTGCGTTTCATCTAACTCAGCCACGAGAGGTAATAGTTCCGATCTTCCACTTCCGTCGCTTCCCGGCTGACGTGCAAACCACGAAACGTATCCACCATCACCGCCAGTTCATTGGTTTGTTTCTGCCCGATGGACGCTTCCGTCCGGCCAGGTTGAGGTCCATGCGCCAGCCCATCCGGATGCAGAGTCACCGATCCGTATTCGATTCCCTTCCGGCTCATAAACTCTGAATTGGCGTAATACAGCACCTCGTCTGACATAACATTCGAATGGCTGTAAGGCGCCGGAACCGCCTCCGGGTCGAAATCATAAGGTCGCGGACAAAACGAGCACACCACAAATCCGTCGCCTTCAAACGTCTGATGTGTGGGCGGAGGAAGATGAAACCGCCCCACCCTGGGTTCGAAATTGTGTATGTTAATTGCCCACGGATAGTAATAACCATCCCAGCCGATGACGTCGAACGGATGATAGGCGAGCAGCATCTCGGTGAACACATTCGCCTTCTTCACCACTAGCGGGAACTCGCCCCGCTCGTCATAAGTTTTGAGATCTTGCGGGCCTCGAATGTCGCGCTCTCCGTACGGGCTCGATTCCATCAGCTGCCCAAACTCGTTGCGGTACCGCTTCGGCGTGCGAACATATCCGGCGCTTTCAATCACCAGCAGCAGCCGCTCGCCGGAAGAGAAACGGTAACGGTGTAGAATCCCGCGCGGAATCACCAGGTAATCGCCGGCGGAAAAGCCAATGCTTCCTAAAGGAGAGTCGAGGAATCCGTTGCCCTCCGTGACGAATACAATTTCATCGCCTTGCGCATTGCGATAGAAACGCGACGTATCTTCAGCGGGCTTCACAATCTCCATCGATACGTCCTGATTGAACAGCAGCGGCTTGCGCCCCAGAATGGTGTCCCCGGCGCAGTCGAGTTGTTGTGTCCGGAAATGCCGGTGCCGCAGCGGTTCGGCTTCGGCCGGTTGCCACAGAATCTGTTTCAACGCGTGCAACGCAAGCACCGCGGTGGGCGCATGCGCGTGATACACCAGTGACGACGGCCCGGTGAAACCGATATTCCCCATCAGTTCTTCGGCATACAACTCGCCGCAAGGCTTTCTGAAAACCTTGTGCCGCTTCGATGGAATCTCCCCAAGTTGGCGATAAACAGGCATCACTTTTCCTTTCTGAGGATAAGGTTCTCTTTGTCCAGAATGCGCGCCCGCTTTTGAGCGGACGCATCACCCCAGAAGTCGCGCCCCAGCGCATTCAACTGCCCATGCGCAATATCCGCCGCCACGGCAGTGTGGGCGGCGGCTGCATCCTTCTTGCGAATCGCCTCCACTATCGGTCTTAGCAGCGTTTCGATATCCTTGGGAACTTGTTTAGAACTACTGGCCGCCAAATACACTAGCCGAACGGACCGCTCCAGAACTCCACGTAGAAGGTTTTCAAACTCCCGGTTATGCGACATGGCGGCAAGCTGCAAATGAAACTTCTGATTGGATTCGATCAAACTATCCAGGCTTTCCGCGCTGCGCGCCGCCTGCAGCGCCTCTTTGTAACAGCGCTCGAGTTGATCCACTTCATCCGGCCCCGCCCGCAGCGCTGCGAGTTCAGCGGCAATTCCCTCAAGAACGATGCGTGTCTCGAGTAAGTCGCGAACGCCGCGAAAACTGAGTTCCGGAAGAAAATAACCGCGCCGCGGAACTACGGCCAGCAATTGCTCATTGTGCAGCCGGTTGCAAGCTTCGCGGAACGGCGTTCGTCCAATGGCATAGCGTGACAGAATCTCCGCCTCGCGCAAAAAGTCTCCCTCCGCGAATTGTCCATGCAGGATGCCGTGCTTCAGCAGTCGATAGGCCCGGTCTGCCTGGGTTCCTTTGGTCGATGCTGTTTTGGTCTTTGCCATCGCGTTCAGATTAAAATATACTAAACGTATATTGAGTGTCGACAATTAATATCCAATCCGCAAGAGCCGCGATACTGGTTCCGCCGCATATCCTGGCGTTCCACGCGTACGAACCAGGCCTCTCTTGTGAAGAAGTGCGGCATAGATTCGGACTCGATCGGGTCATCAAACTCGCCGCGAACGAAAATCCGCTGGGCGTTTCGCCAATCGCGCTCGAACGCGCTCAGGAGTCCTTGGCCGGCCTGTCCCGCTACCCGGACGGCGGTTTGGCCTTGCGCCACAAGCTGGCGGAATTGTTCAACGTCAAGACTGCCAACGTCATCGCCGACGCGGGCAGTGAAGGAATCATGGCGAATATCGTCCGCACCTTTCTCTGCGACGACGATGAAGTGCTCACCACGGAAGCCGCCTTCCAGGGCTTTCAAGTGCTGGCCCGCGGCCGCGGCGTGCCGTACCGCACCGTGCCTTATCGGGATTGGCAGTATGACCTGCCCGCGCTCGCGGACGCCATCACCCCGCGCACCAAGCTGATCTATCTAGCCAACCCCAACAACCCGACCGGCACTTTCTTCACGCGCCGCGCCTTTGAAGAGTTCTACCAGCGCATCCCTGAACGCGTGCTGATCATCCTCGACGAAGCCTATTATGAGTTCGCCATGGTGGAACCCTCCTACCCGGATTCCATGCACTATCGCTTCGACAACGTGATCACTTTACGCACATTCTCCAAAGTGCATGGGCTTGCGGCAGCCCGCGTGGGATACGGCTTCGCGCACGAAGATCTGATCTCGGTGTTGCTGAAAGTGAAACTTCCCTTTGAACCGAGCGGACCCGCGCAAGCTGCCGCCCTGGGCGCGCTCGAAGACCGTGAGTTCATGCTGCGCACCGTTGCCAACAACTCGAAAGGGTTGGTTTTCCTGAGCACCAGTTTGCGTGACCTCGGTTTTCAGGTCGTGCCATCCGCCGCCAATTTCGTGATGCTGGTCTTTGCCGGTCCGGAGCAGGCCAAGCACGTTTTTGAGAATCTTTTGAGGCGCGGCGTGATTGTCCGGCCTCTCGCTTCCTGCGGTCTGCCGGAGTGCCTCCGCGTCTCGGTCGGCACCCCGGAAGAGAACCAGTTATTTGTGACAGAAATGGAGTCAATGTATGCCTCAGCTAAGTGAACAGAGAGAGACGGCGGCTGCCACGCAAGCGGACTTCCTGCCGATTCAGGGTACCGACCATATTGAGTTCTATGTCGGGAACGCCAAGCAGGCGGCGTATTTCTACCGCGCCGCCATGGGATTTCGCCTCGTCGCGTATCGTGGCCCGGAAACGGGCACGCGCGACCGTGTGTCCTATGTCCTGGAACAGAATAAAATCCGTTTTGTCCTCACCACTCCTTTGCAGCCGGACAGTGATGTGGCTGCGCACATCGCCAAACACGGCGACGGTGTGAAGTCCATCGCGCTTCTGGTTGAAAATGCAAAGGCGGCTTGGGAGCAAACCACCATGCGCGGCGCGGCCAGTTCGCAAACTCCCTCCATCGTGCATGACCAGAAGGGCGAAGCCTGCCTCTCCGCGATCAACTTGTATGGAGATACAATTCACACCTTCGTCGAGCGCGGCGCGTATCCCGGCGTGTTCCTTCCCGGCTTTGTCGAAGTGCCCGGTCCGGATTCCATCTCCCGCCCAGCCGGTCTCCAGCACGTCGATCATGTCGTGGGCAATGTCGGCTGGGGTCAGATGAACACCTGGGTCGACTTCTACCAGCACGTGATGGGCTTCCGGATGTTCAAGCACTTCGACGATCAGGACATATCCACTGAGTATTCCGCCTTAATGTCGAAAGTAATGACCAACGGAAATGAGCGGGTCCGCTTTCCGTTGAACGAACCTGCGCGCGGTAAGCGCAAATCTCAAATTGAAGAGTACCTGGAATTTTACGGCGGCCCCGGCGTACAGCACATCGCCATGGCTACGCTCGACATTATTCAAACAGTGACACAGTTGCGCAACCAAGGCATCGAATTCCTGCAAATCCCCACGGCTTACTATGAACAGCTAACCTCACGCGTGGGCAAGATCGACGAACCCATAGACGAATTGGCGCGCCTGGGCATTCTGGTGGATCGCGACGACGAAGGCTACATGCTGCAGATTTTCACCAAGCCCGTCGAAGACCGGCCCACCCTGTTTTTCGAAATCATCCAGCGCAAAGGCGGCCGCAGTTTCGGTAAAGGCAACTTCAAAGCCCTGTTCGAAGCCATCGAGCGGGAACAGGCCCGCCGCGGAAATCTCTAATCAAACATTAGCCGCCGCCACCGCCAAGCCCCCCGCCACGGTGTCTCGTTCGAAATCCACCGTAGCAAATGTCAACGAACTCGGCAGCGGGATATGGGTGTCTGGATGTCTAGTTTCCCGTCCCAATAAAGTGGGCGGTCCCGTCGCGCCATTTGGAGTAGCATGAAGATGATATGCGGCCGCGTGGCCGTGAACGACTGGGAAACCTCACCCAGGCCGCGACCGGCGCCAGGCCCGTGTCTAGACTGTGTGGCATGGAGGTGTGAAGTGGACCGGCTTGAAGTGCGCGTTTCCATTACCAAACTCTTGCTCGCCCTGATGGTCCTGATCGTCCCGCTCAGCATTACCGGTTTGATCTTGACCCAGCAGAGCGATAAATCCCTCGATAACGTCATCGGAACAGATTTTAAGACGATGGCGGAAATGTTCAGCAATGAAGTTTCCCAATTCATGCAGGATCGTGTACATGACGTGGTCGCCCTGTCATCGGACCCGGCCGTTGTGCAGGCGGTGACCGACGGCAACCGCTCGAGCGCGAATAAAAATGCCGCCGCTGCGGGAATCTCGACTGGCAGCGCGTCCCAAGCGCTGCGGCGCCGGCGGGACTTGGATCCGCGCTTCCTCCGCCTTGTGGCAACCGCTGAAAGTGGAGCCGTGGTGGCCGCCACCCACAAACCGGCCGTGGCTTCTTATGCCCAGAACGAGATCTGGCAGGCCGCTTTCAACAACGGCCAGGGCGGTATCAAAGTGAGCAACATTCTTTCCGATGAACTCAGCAAATCCTACTACGTCACCATCGGCGTGCCGATTTCGGATCTGGCGTCAAATGCGACCATCGGTGTTCTCAGCGCCGCCGTGGATATCACTGGATTGTTGTCGCGCTTTCACCAGAACCAAATCAGCAACGGCGCCCGGGCCGCGCTCGTGAGTGAGGATGCTTACATCATCAGCAGCCCGGATACCGATGTCTTCGCCCGTAGGCAATCCCAGGAGTTTGCGGCCATCCGTGATTCTGTGGGCCTGCCGCAGGGCAGCCAGAGTGGCTGGGCGATTCCGACGCTCCAATCCGGAAGGCACATCATAGGCTATGCCGGAACGGGTTTAAAAAAGACCTACGATAACCTGGGCTGGTTCACGTTGGTGAGCCAGGAAGAACGGCAAGCCGCCGCGCCCATTCGTACGCTGGGACAATTTGCCCTCCTGATGGTCGTTCTCGGGTTCTGTATGTTGACTCTGCTCGCGGTGTATTATTATCTGCACCGGACCCAGAGTTTCGCGCACCTTGCGCAAGAAATTCCGGTGGAACACGAACCGGGTTTGCGAGCTGTCTAGTTAGTAAGAGAATTGGCGGGGGGCTGCATGAGAAGAGTGATCGGGCTGATCGTTTGCGGAGCGATTGCCCAAGCGGCTGACCGCCCGGAGCCGGCGCTTTCAGCAGCGGAAAACGCGGTTGTGGCGCGCCAACTCGCAACGTTGAAAGGGCCCGTGGACCGCCACATGGCGGAAGGCTGGACCAACGCCAAGAAGGTAGCGGAATTCATGTGCCGTCCGGCGGCGCTGCCCATCTTGCAAAAGCGGGAGAAAGGCGTAGACCGGGTCTTTCTCGGAACGGACGCCCCCGAAACTCTCACGCTTGCGGGCAATCGCCGCCTAACAGGTATCGGGCAGTATCGCGCGCCCAAAGGCTGGCAGGATTTTACCTTCACCTGCGACTTGAACCCGGACACAGGAAAGGTAACCGCTTTTCAAATAGTGCCCGCCGCCCGGCCGTAATCATTACACTGCTGGTGGAGCGGACGGTCGTGCCGTCTGCCTTGCGCTCGCGCTGGACCAAGGCCAACTCTCAACACAGTCTGACAAACCAGCCTTCACCGGATTCCTTTCGACATAGCGGACGACCTTTCGCAGTTCTATCACCTGCAAACCCAACAGACGCTTGGCGCGCCGCGCCGTAACACCCTTCACCCATTGCAGGACGCGCGGCATCGCCATCTTGGGCTCCCAGACCACATCGACATGATTAGGCATGACAACATAAGCATGCAAGTCATAAAGTTCTCTAACCGAAGCGCCATAAAGCAAAGCATCCACCACCATCTGGGCGACGCGCGCATCCCTCAACCAAACCGGACCTGCGGTAAATCGATCCCACCCGTCATCCACCAAGGCAAACTGCTCGCCGGCAGTGGTCTGCGGTCCTTGCGGTAGCGAAACACGCCCCGGCCACGTACCAGCTAACCGCCAAGTCACGAACACCGGCACAGAATCAGGAACCCAATGGGGCAGCCGCCTACGCGAATTGGTCATGCAAGCTGCGTGTCCCACCCGCCGCACCCTTTTCAGGAAATGTTAATGAAAATTTCTGCGCCTTCGCGCGGAACAACCGCTGATAGCAATAAGAGCTAGTGAAAATTGCTGCTGCAGCCGCTGCTGCTTCTGCTGGTGCTAGTGGGGCGGACGGTCGTGCCGTCTGCCTTTTGCTTACAAAGACATGTCCCTTAACGGTTACCGCGAAGCGATACCAATTACCCACACCGCAGCATCACGTGATCACAATTTTGGGGAGCAGTTCCACCGGACTGATCCGAAAGCCATCGCCTATAGAAATAGCTCTCCCAGCCCTGCTCGCCCGCCAAGCCGCCTGTTTAGCCCCGCGCGCGGCAGAACGGAATAAGTTCATTGATGCAGTGTCTCTCCTACAAATGAACGCAGTTGAAAACGCCGTTGAAGACACCGATACAACCGCTATCTCCCATCTCTCCGGAGCAGCGCTCCGCCGCGCCCTGGTCGAGCGCGCCAGTCTTCTGCAACCAATGCTTGAAAAGAACGCCGCAAGGACCGAGGCGGACCGCCGCATTACAGAAGAAAAACCTTGTAGCGATGCGGTCCGCGGGTCTGCTCAGGATCACTGTCCCCCGGCGCTTCGGCGGTCTCGAAACAGACATTCGCACGATGGTGGAGGTCTCCCGCGAGCTTGCAAAAGGCTGTGGCTCCACGGCCTGGGTCGCCACGCTCAACAACTCTGCCTCCCGTATGCTTGGCATCGGCCCTGACGCTTCCATCTTCGGCAGCGCATCAGGAAGTGGACGTATGCGAGCGGCTGTTTGCACGCCGGTTGGGGACTCCTCGGGGTGCCCCTGTTCGACGAATCCGGCCAGCAAACCGGCAAGGCGCTCGGTCTCTTCCCCATTTCGGATCTCGTCATCGAGGACACGTGGCACGCGGCGGGGATGAAAGGGACGGGCAGCAACACCATCGTCGCCAAGGAAGTCTTCATACCGGAACATCGCCTTCTTTCGCTGGCCGCTATGGCCGGCCCGGACAGGCCGACGCATTACAAAGAGGAAGCGCCCTACCGCTCGTCCCTGTTCCCTCATTCTTCATCCCGCTGCTTGGCCCGCTGCTAGGAATGGCGGCGCGCGCGCTGGAGTATGTGATTGAAAAAGCGCCGGGCAAAGGCATCGCGTTCACCAGCTATCAATCCCAGACAACCCTCCGACCACTTTTCGACCTCCGAACTACTTTTCGACCTCCGAACTACCGAACTGCCGTTTCCGAGCCGGAAGCGTTAGCGCCCACGATGTGCCATTACTCACGAACGCCCCCTAAGGCGCATAAGCGGCATTCTAGTAAATTCGATGCGCGCGAAAAACCGGCCAACGCAACTTCCATTAAATCAACAAGATAAAGAGCGGCCCCCCGGATCCTCAAACCGCGCCGCGTCCAGTCACAGCACATAACTATCTGATTCTAATACACTTATCCAGGACCAGCTTTTCCGCCCCTGCTATCCTAAAGCAGAAGATCGCAAAAGGGCCTGTCAACGCCCTGAAGCACAACAAATTCAAAAACGCCGCGCAGGCTTGTAGCCCGCGCGGCGTTTCCATTTCCAAAGGAGCACTTAATGTCCACCCCTGAACAAATCAGCGCCAACCGCGCCAACTCCCAAAAATCCACCGGCCCCAAAACCGAAGCCGGCAAATCCGCCTCCTCCCAAAACAGCTGGCAGCACGGCCTCACCTTCGGAGTCTTCCGCGTACTCGAAAGGGAAGACCAAAGCCGCTACGAAACCCTCCTCCACCAACTCCGCGGCGAATACAACCCCGCCACCCCCACCGAAGCCATCCTCGTAGAGCGCATGGCTCAACACCACTGGCTCCGCAACCGCGCTCTCTACTTCCAAAGCCACTACATCGAATCCGGCGAAGACCTCAACGTTTCCAAGCTCAGCCTCTTCATGCGCTACGAAACCATGCACGAACGCGCCTACCACAAATGCCTGGCTGACCTTCTAAAGGTAAGAGCTGAAAAGCAAAAACAGGAAATTGGCTTCGCTTCGCACACCCGCAAACAGGAGCTGCACCGCATTGATCTGCTCTGCCGCGAAGGTGCTGCAGATTACCAGGAAGCACGCATTTCTTCGCTCAAATTCGACAGGTACTGTCAGGAAAAACGCCTCGAAACCGAACTTGCCCGCGAAAGCCGGGAGGCCCACGCACAAAAAGCCGCCTAAATCTCCTCCAATCCAACTCCGCCCGCCGAGTCCGCGCCCTTGGTGTCTCCCGCCGCAAAGCAAGCCGCTATCTTGAATAAGTAAGCCCTTATGAATTCATTCATCACCGCCGAGCAGCAGCGTCTCGCTGAGGCGGAAGCCCGCGTCAAACATTGGAAGCGCTGGGGACCCTACCTGGCCGAAAGAGCCTGGGGCACGGTCCGCGAAGATTACAGCTCCTACGGCACCGCCTGGGAGTATTTCTCGCATGACGCCGCCCGCTCGCGCTGCTATCGCTGGTCCGAAGACGGCATTCTCGGCATCTGCGACAACCATCAATATCTCTGCTTCGCTCTCGCCATGTGGAACGGCCAGGATTCCATCCTGAAAGAGCGCCTCTTCGGTGTCAACGGCAACGAAGGCAATCACGGCGAAGACGTCAAAGAAATCTACTACTATCTCGACGCCACGCCCACCAACTCCTATCTCAAAGGTCTCTATAAATACCCGCAGGCCGCCTATCCCTACGCCGAGTTGGTCGCCGAAAACAAACGCCGTACCCGTCTCGACCCCGAATATGAGATCGAAGATACCGGCATTTTCAACGAGCGCCGCTATTTCGACGTCTTCGCTGAATACGCCAAGAACGACGTGGACGACATCCTCATCCGGCTCACTGTCGCCAATCGTGGCCCTGAACCCGCCGAGCTTACCCTGCTTCCCACCTTCTGGTTCCGCAACACCTGGGATTGGGATCAGCCCGAAGATCCGCACATCAAACCTCAGCTCTCGCTCGTCTCGCCCAACTCCATTCAGGCCCACCATCCGCCGTTTGGAACATTTCTGCTCTCTTTCGATGACGCCGCTGAGGTCCTGTTCACGGAGAACGAAACCAACACCGATCGCATCTTCGGCTGGCGAGGAGCGAATCCCTATGCCAAAGACGGCTTTCATGACTACCTGATCCAAGGCCGCAAAGAAGCCGTGAATCCGGCCGGTGTAGGCACCAAGTCGTGCGCGGTCTACCGGCTTAAACTCGCCGCCGGCGCTGAGACTGTCATCCATCTCCGCCTGTCGCGCGTCGGCTCGCCCTATCTCTCCCCTGCGGAGTACGACAGCATCTTTCAGCAGCGCATCCGCGAAGCCGACAGTTTCTACGCCCAACTTGCCGATAGCCTCGACGATCAATGCCACTGCGTCCAGCGTCAGGCCTTCGCCGGAATGTTTTGGAACAAGCAGTATTACCACTTTGTGGTCGAGGACTGGCTGCACGGCGACCCCACCATGCCCGCTCCGCCGCCCGAGCGCCAGCACGGCCGCAACGCCGCCTGGCGTCACCTCTTCAATGAAGACATCATCTCCATGCCCGACAAATGGGAATACCCTTGGTACGCCGCATGGGATCTCGCCTTCCACACCCTAGCCATCGCCCCCGCCGATCCGGATTTCTCCAAGAGCCAGATCCTCTTGTTTCTGCGCGAATGGTACTTGCACCCCAATGGGCAAATACCCGCCTACGAGTGGGCCTTTGGTGACGTCAACCCTCCGGTTCACGCCTGGGCCGCCTATCGTGTTTTTCAAATCGACCGCCGCATCAGGGGCACACCCGATTTCGAATTCCTCCAGCGTGTCTTCCATAAGCTCCTCATGAATTTCACCTGGTGGGTCAATCGCAAGGATGCCGAAGGAGCCAATATCTTCGAAGGCGGTTTCCTCGGTCTCGATAATGTCGGCATCTTTGACCGCAGCGCTCCCATGCCTCCCAATTGGACTTTGGAACAATCCGACGGCACCAGTTGGATGGCCATGTATTGCTTGAACATGCTCAAGATCGCGCTGGAGCTCTCTGAGATCAATCCGGTCTACGAGGATTCCGCCAGCAAATTCTTCGAGCATTTCCTCTACATCGCGGATGCCATCAATCACTACGAAGGCACCGGCCTTTGGGACCAGGTCGACGGGTTTTATTACGACCGTCTCCGCGTCGGCGAAGATCAAATCCCGCTGCGTGTCCGCTCCGTCGTCGGCCTCGTGCCGCTCTTTGCTACCGACACGATTGAGGCACAGCTCATTGACCGCCACCCCGGTTTTAAAAAACGCATGCAGTGGTTCGTTGACAACCGCAAAGATCTCACCGAAGGTCTCGCCCCTCTGATGGAAGGGGGCGTACAGGAACGGCGCCTGCTCTCCGTCGTCAACCGCGAACGTTTGGAGCGCATATTCCGCCGCTTGTTTGATGAGGCTGAGTTTCTTTCAAGCTACGGCGTTCGTTCTCTCTCGCGCTTTCATAAGGATCATCCCTATGAGCTCCGCCTCGATAACATGACGTTTCGAATCGATTACGAACCTGCCGAATCGAACGTCGGCACGTTTGGCGGCAACTCCAACTGGCGCGGTCCCATTTGGTACCCCATGAACTTCCTGGTGGTGGAAGCCTTGCAGCGGCTCGCCTATTACTACGGTGAATCCCTGACCGTCGAATTTCCAACCGGTTCGCGCATCCGCATCCCATTAGCCGAAGCCGCTCAACGCCTCTCCATGCGTCTGGCCCAGATCTTCCTCCCCGATTCGAGCGGCTGCCGAGCCGTCTACGGCCGCAGCAAGATGTTCCAGGAAGATCCGCACTTCCGCGCCTATTCGCTCTTCTACGAATACTTCGACGGCGATACCGGCAAAGGCTTAGGCGCCAGCCACCAAACCGGTTGGACAGGCCTGGTCGCCAAACTCCTCCAACAATGCGGAGGCGTAAATCGCGAAGACGCCGAACCCTGCTTCCAACCAGCCGAGCCAGCCATAGCCTCCCCAAGCTGAGAATGTAACGCAAACACGTCGGTGCCGTACATAAACGTCTGAACCCATAAATACCGAATCCCAGCCGGAAGCGTAAGCGACCACGATGTTCCATGACTCACAAACGCCCTGAGTAAACGGCATTAAGCGTAAGCGACCGAACGAAGATTATCCAGCAGTAAACTAAAAACAAATGATTCGTCTAAACGTAAACGGAAAATCGCGCGATTACCAGGGCGATCCGGAGATGCCGCTGCTATGGTACCTGCGCGACGTCCTCGAACTCACCGGCTCTAAATTCGGCTGTGGCATGGGTCTGTGCGGCGCCTGTACCGTTCACGTCAACGGCGAAGCAACCCGTAGCTGTCTAACCTCCATGCAAAGCCTGGCCGGCAAAGAAATCGTCACCATCGAAGGCCTCAGCCCTCACGGCGATCACCCCCTCCAGCTAGCCTGGGAACACCACAACGTTCCGCAATGCGGCTACTGCCAAAGCGGCCAAATCATGCAGGCGGCGGCGCTGCTCAAGACGAAGCCCAAACCGGGCGACCAGGAGATCGATGCGGCCATGCAGGGCAACATCTGCCGCTGCGGAACCTATCAACGCATCCGCGCCGCTATTAAAACCGCTGCCGGTATCGAGGTGAAAGCATGACCGCCACGAGGATTGAACTCGCCTCACGCCGCGATTTTCTAGGCGGTCTCTTCTCCGCCGGAGCGCTCCTGTTCGCCGCCGGAACCATTCCCGCGGACGCGTTCGCCGCAACGGAAGTCTCCAAAACAACCTGGAATCCCAACCTCTGGATCGGCCTGAACTCCGACGGCTCCGTCATCATCGTGACCCACCGCTCGGAAATGGGTACCGGCATCCGCACCTCTCTTCCCATGGTCGTGGCCGACGAGATGGAGGCTGATTGGAGCCGCGTGCGCATCGAACAAGCGCTCGGCGACACCAAGTACGGTTCGCAAAATACAGATGGTTCTTGTTCCATCCGCGACTTCTACGACATCATGCGTGAAACCGGAGCCACCGCGCGCCTGATGCTCCAACGCGCCGCCGCCGCCCAATGGAACGTGCCCGTCTCCGAGTGCAAAGCCTCGGTGCATCAGGTCATTCACACACCCAGTGGCAAGAAACTCGGCTATGGCGAATTGGCCTCCGCAGCCGCCCGCCAGCCCCTGCCCAAGAAGGAAGAGGTGGTGCTCAAGCCCGCTTCCGAATTCCGCTACATCGGCAAAGGCGTTCCGAGCTACGATCTCAAAGCCATGTGCACCGGGAAGGGAATCTACGGCTACGATGCCCAGGTGCCCGGCATGGTCTATGCCTCCATCGAGCGCTCGCCGGTGCTCGGCGGCAAGATGAAAACCTTTGACGATAGCGCCGCTCTCAAAGTGGCGGGTGTCAAGCAAACTGTCGTCATGGAAAGCGCCCAGCCTCCTTATGGCTTCCAGGCTCTAGGTGGAGTGGCGGTCATTGCTGATAACACTTGGGCCGCTTCACAAGGACGCAAGAAGCTCAAGATCGAATGGGAAACCGGGCCGCACGCTATATTCTCGTCTGACACCTACAAAAAGGAAATGATCGAAACCGCCTCCAAGCCCCAGCGCGTTGTGCGCAGCTTGGGCGACGTCGATGCTTCCTTCGGCAGCGCCGCCAAGCTCGTCGAAGCCAGTTATTACACTCCTCTGCTGGCGCATGCGCCCATGGAACCGCCCGCTGCTTTGGCGCACTTCCGCGACGGCAAAGTAGAGATCTGGACCGCCACCCAAAATCCGCAGGCGGTGCTTACGACGGTTTCCGCGGCTCTAGGCATCAAGCCCGAAGACGTGATCTGCCACGTCACGCTGCTGGGCGGCGGCTTCGGACGCAAGTCCAAACCCGACTATGTCGCCGAAGCAGCCATCTTGTCCAAGAAACTGGGGAAGCCGGTGAAAGTCTCGTGGACGCGCGAAGAAGATATCCGCTTCGATTATTTCCACGCCACCTCGGCCATGTACTTTAAGGCCGGGCTCGACGCCGCGGGCAAACCGCAATCTTGGTTGCAGCGCACCGTCTATCCGCCCATTGGCTCCATATTTGACGCCAAGGAACAGTACGGGACCGGCGAGCTCTCGCTCGGATTTCTGGACATGCCGTTCGACGTGCCGAACATGCGCGCCGAGAACGGTCCGGCCGAGGCTCATCTGCGCATCGGCTGGCTGCGCTCGGTCGCCAATATCTATCACGCCTTCGGTATCCAGTCGTTCATCGATGAACTGGCGCATGCCTCCGGCAAGGATCCCGTGGAATACTGGCTGGCCGCGTTGGGCGAACCGCGCACCATCGACCTCGGAAAACAGAATGCCAAGTATGGAAACTACGGCAAGCCGATCGATGCCTATCCGCTCGATACCGGCCGCCTCCGCCGCGTGGTGGAAGTGGTCGCCGAACGTTCCGGCTGGGCTAACAAGAAACCCGGCAACGGTCGCGCCTGGGGCTTTGCGGCCCATCGCAGCTTCTTGACCTATGTTGCCGCGGTAGTCGAAGTGGAAGTTGATAAGGCCGGAAAAGTGCGCATTCCGCGTGTCGATATAGCGGTCGACTGCGGCAGCGTCATCCATCCCGATCGCGTCAAATCACAGTTTGAAGGCGCCGCCGTTTTCGGCACCAGCGTCGCCATGCTAGGCGAGATCACGGCTGCCGACGGCCGCGTCCAGCAGGACAATTTCAGCACCTATCCCGTCGCGCGCATCAACGAATCCCCATACGAAACCCACATTCACCTGGTACCCTCCGAAGGCCTACCCACCGGCGCGGGAGAACCCGGAGTGCCCCCCATGGCCCCAGCCATCGCCAACGCCATCTTCGCCGCCACCGGCAAACGCATCCGGGAACTACCCATCCGAAAAACCAAACTAGTCTAATCGGAAACACCAAAACCGAGCGGGAAACGTAAGCGGCCCTTACGAATTCCGCTCGGTAACCAACCCGACCACCGCCAGCAAAGCCCGCTGCGCCGGACTCTCCGGAAAACTCGAAATCAACACCCGGGACTTCTCCGTGAACGCATGCGCCCGCTCATAAGCACGCGGAATCGACTGGTGCCGCTTCAGAATATGCAGGATATGCATGAACGGCACGTTATCGTAATTGCCATCGCTGATCACCGTTTCAACCGCCTTCCGCTCGTCCGGCCCAGCCGCTTCAAGCGCATAGATCATCGGCAGCGTCACCTTGCCCTCGCGCAGATCGTTGCCCGCCGGCTTGCCCAAAATCTTCTCGGTGGAAGTGAAATCCAGGATGTCGTCCACCAGCTGGAACGCCATGCCGAGATTCCACGCAAAGTCCGCCAGCCGCGCCTCTACTGCTTCGTCCACGTTCGCCGCAATGCCGCCCAGCCGTGCGCAAGCCGAGAACAAGCTGGCCGTCTTACGGTCCACCAGCTCCATGTAATCGGCTTCCGAGATGTCGGCCCGGTGCAGCCGGTCGAGTTGCAGTAGCTCGCCTTCCACCATCAACTGGGTCAGCGAAATGAGCACGTCCAGCATGTGGAAATTCCGCTCGCGCAAGGCCAGTTGGAACGCCTGCATGTACAGCCAGTCGCCCGCCAGAACCGAAACATGGTTGCCCCAAACCACGTTGGTCGAAGGGCGCCCGCGCCGCGTTCTGGCCAGGTCGATCACATCGTCATGCACCAGCGTGGCGGTATGGATCATCTCCACCACCGCCGCCAGGCGTTTGGCGCAAGGCGTGGATTCCCCGAACAGCCGGTTGCAGAGCAGCAACAGAGCCGGCCGCAGGCGTTTACCCCCGCCCGCCTGCAAATACTGGTTGATAGTCGTGATAGCTTCGACGGAAGCAATAGATTCGACACCGATCTCACGTTCCACTTCTTCGAGATCGGATTGAACAAGATCGAACGCTTCGCGCGCGCTGAGTGACTGCCTGATCTTGTTAAACATACGCAGCTTCAGTTTAACTGGCAATCTGAAACAACCGCTCAAAATTCCGCGTGGTCTGCGACGCAAGCTCTTCCACGTCGACGCCGCGGGCCTCCGCAATGGTCCGCGCGGTATGCGCCACGTACGCTGGCTCATTGCGTTTGCCGCGATACGGCACAGGCGCTAGATAGGGCGCATCCGTCTCCAGCAGAAGGCGGTCCGCCGGTACGATAGCCGCCGCCTCTCGGGCTTCAACCGATTTCGGGAACGTCGCCGCCCCGCCGAAGGCCAGATGGAATCCAAGTTCCAGGCACTCGCGCGCCATCTCCGCGTCCCCGGCGAAGCAATGCATCAGGCACGGCAAACCGGTCGGCGCCCAGTGCGCGCGCAGAACCTCAATCGTGTCCGCCCAGGCATCGCGTGTGTGAATGATGATCGGCATCTTCGCCCCCGCCGCAATCTCAAGCTGGCGCAGGAACACCGGGAGCTGCACTTCTTTCGGCACGCCCCAGTGATAGTCCAGCCCGATCTCGCCGAGTGCTTTGACTTTCGGATGCGCCAGCAGCCGTTCCAGATCTTGGAATGTGCTGTCGTTCAGTTTGGGTGCATCGTTCGGATGTACGCCAACCGTCGCATACACGAACGGATACGCATCGGCCAATCGGATCGCTGCTTGTAAATCGGGCGGGCCGTCACCCGTACCGATCGCCAGCATGTATCTGAGTCCCGCCGCCCGCGCCCGTTCGATGGTTGCTTCACGATCCGTGTCGAACTGCGTATCGTCCAAGTGGCAATGAGAATCGGCCAGATCCACTACTTCAGCCGTGCCCCCACTGGAATGGCCTCGTGAAAGCCGGCGAGCACCGGCAATTCACCCTCAAGGCTTGCCGCCACAATCATGCCTTGCGAAGTAAGCCCGCGCAGTTTGCGCGGCTGCAGGTTTGCGACGATCACCACCTTGCGGCCCACCAGGTCTTCCGGCTTATAGGCAAGCGCGAGGCCCGCCACAATCGTGCGCGGCTCCACCTCGCCGATGTCTACTTTCAGGTGCAGCAGTTTATCGGCGCCCTTAACGGTTTCGGCCGATTTCACCTCGCCCACCCGCAGATCTACCTTCGAGAAGTCGTCTATGGATATGTAATCGATGGCGGGCGCCGCCTCGGGAGCAGCCTTGCCCATTAGCGCGGCTTGCCGCAACTTCTCTGTCTCTTCCAGTTCTTGCATTCTTTGCACGGTCGGTTTTGCTTCCAGGCGCGGAAACACCGCGCTGATCGCGCCTGTCCTTTGCCCGGCGTGTAGTTCACCCCAAGCCAGCGACCCTACTGTCAGATCGGCGATGGGTACGATAAACCCAAGCTGCTTCCAGATAGCCTGCGTCGTATGCGGCAGCACCGGAGACGCCAATGCGCAGATCACGCGCAGCGCTTCCGCGCAGGTATAGAGCGTTTGATCCAGCTTGTTGCCCTGCGCCTGATCCTTCGCGAGCTTCCACGGGGAGCGTTCGACGATGAATTTATCCACCGCCGCGATGATGCTCCAGATGTGTTCCAGCGCGCGTGAGAACTCGAAGGCGTCGTAGGCCGCCAGCGCCGCCGCCGTCGCCCTGGTCGTAATCTCTTCCACCGCCGGATCCCCCGCGCCGCCCGGGATGACGCCGTCGCAGTATTGCTGAATCATGTTCAGCGTACGGCTGGCCAGATTGCCCAGTCCGTTCGCGAGGTCGGAATTGTAGCGCCCCACCAGCGCATCGAAGCTGAAGCTGCCGTCCTGTCCGAACACAATCTCGCGCAGCAGGAAGTAGCGCAGGGCGTCCACGCCCATCGTCTCGGCAATCGGCGTCGGCCGTACAATGTTGCCGCGCGACTTACTCATCTTGTCGTTCTCAAACAGCAGCCAGCCGTGCGCAAACACGCGCTTCGGCAGCGGCCAATCCGCCGCCATCAGAAAGGCCGGCCAAAACACGGTATGAAACCGCAGAATCTCTTTGCCGATCAGATGCAGGTCCGCCGGCCAGCGGTCTTCGCCTTCGATCGCGCTGTAGTATGTCACCAGCGCGTCGAACCAGACGTAGAAGACGTGCGCCGGATCGGATTCAACCGTGACGCCCCATTTGATGCTGGTCCGGGTGATGGATAGATCCACCAGCCCCTGTTTCACAAACGCCAGTATCTCGTTCCGCCGTATATCCGGCAGCATGAAATTCGGATGAGCGTCGTAGAACTCTAGCAATCGCTCGGTGAACGCCGACAGCTTGAAGAAGTAGTTCTCTTCGGTGACCTCTTCGTAAGGCTTGCCCGTTTCCGGATCGATATCGCCCGGCTTGGCATCGTTCACGAACGATTCGCTCACCACCGCATACAGCCCTGTATACGTGCCTTTGTAGATGTAGCCGTTTGCCTTGCACGCTTCAAACAGCTTATTGACAAGCTTCGCGTGATTCGGCGCCGTGGTCCGTTGAAAGCGGTCGATCTTGAGATCGAGCTTTTCCCAAACGCTTTTGAACTCGTTCGAAATGAGGTCTACAAACTCTTCGGCGGTTTTCCCCTGCGCTTGCGCCGCGCGCTCTACCTTTGTGCCGTGCTCATCGGTGCCGCTGGTCAGCACCACGTCGTAGCCCTGCATCCGCTTTACGCGCGCAATGGTCTCCGCTGCAATGGTCGTGTACGCGTGGCCAATATGCGGCGCGGCGTTGACGTAGTATATGGGCGTCGTAAGGTAATACTTGTTCATCGATTGATTTGCTGTCTACCGTTTTAGGAACGCCTGGTTGGCTTCAGCAATCACCGTGCGCAGCGGCACGTGTTGCGCGGCTGCCGCTTTCCGGCAGTCCTCATATTCGGGCATAAACCCGCCGTTGTCGTTGTACTTCACGCGCACTTTGCCGAACGATGTTTCCACCTCGACGATATGCCTCGCCAGCACTCTGCGCTCGGCTTGCGACATGCGCAATCCCAGCGTGCTCGTTTCGGCGAACAGGATCGCGGCCAGTTCCTCCGCCAGGTCCGGAGTGGCAATCACTGAAATCACCGTTGCGGAGCGGTTCTTCTTCATGAAGGCTGGAGTCAGGGTGACGTCCAGCGCTCCGGCTTCGAGCAGCCGTTCCATGGCATAGCCCAGCACCTGCGGCGTCGAGTCGTCTATGTTTGCTTCGAGAATCGTCACTGTGGTCGATTCAGCCGCCTGGCTGCGTTCGCCCACCAGCACGCGCAGAACGTTCGCCTGCGTCGGGAACTCTTTGTCGCCCGCGCCAAAGCCTTGCGCGATGAGTTTGACGGCGGAGGGGACCGAAGCTCTTCGCCAGCGTAGCCATCAGCGCCGCTCCGGTCGGAGTCGTCAGCTCCACGATTGGTCCCGCGGAGTAAATGGGATGATCTCGCAAAAGCTCGGCCGTCGCGGGAGCGGGCACAGGCAGTGTGCCGTGCTCTGTCTCTACGGTTCCGCTGCCGACATTGATGCGCGAGCAATGAACCTCTTCGACGCCCAGCGAATCGAGGGCAACGCAAGCTCCCACGATGTCGCAAATGGAATCGACCGCGCCCACTTCGTGAAAGTGAACCTTCTCAACGGGCACGCTGTGCGACTTCGACTCTGCTTCCGCCAGCCGCCGGAAGACCGCCACCGCGTTCTCGCGAGCCTTGTCTGTCAGATCGCCGCCGGCGATGATCTTCTCGACATGCGGCAAGTGGCGGTGTTTCTTCTGTTCGGTAAACTCAACGTGGAACTTGGACGCGGAGATGCCTTTGCGCTTCGTCTTTTCGACGCGAAAGGAAGCGTCAAGATTAAGGCTGCGCAGCGCGGATTCGAGCGCCGTCCAAGGCGCCCCGGCGTCCAGTAAAGCGCCCACGGTCATATCGCCGCTGATACCCGAAAAGGCGTCGAAATAGCAGATTGTCATGCGGAATTACTAGTGTACCGAGGACAACAACTCACGCGCGCGGATCACATCCGCCAGCGCTTCCTCCACACTGGAAGAGATTGCCGTCAAGTGGCCCATTTTTCGACCGGGGCGGGCGCTCAACTTGCCGTACAGGTGCAATTTTATGCTCGGCATCGCGGTCGCCGCAGCCCAATCGGGCTCGCCGCCGTTCCAGATGTCGCCGAGTAGGTTCGCCATCGCGGCCGGCGCAAACTGCGTTGGTGCGCCCAGCGGCAATCCGCATACAGCGCGCAGTTGCTGCTCGAACTGGCTGGTCAGATTGGCGTCGAATGTGAAATGCCCGGAGTTGTGCGGCCGCGGCGCGAGTTCGTTAATCAGCAGGCGGCCGTCCCGCCCGACGAAGAACTCGACGCAAAGGACTCCCACCACCTCAAGCTTGGTGAGCACTTCCCGCGCGATTTCCACCGCCTGTTTAGTGACTGAATCCGGCACCCGCGCGGGAGAAACAGAGAGGCTCAAGATGCCGTTCCGATGCTGATTTTCTATCGCACCATAGTGGATGAACTCGCCGTCCATCCCGCGCGCGGCAACCACTGAGATCTCACGGTCGAAATCAACAAAGGCTTCGAGCACCGACTCGCATTCGCCCACCGCCTTCCATGCCGCGTCCAAGTCGCCGGCGTTGGCGATTCGAAACTGTCCTTTACCGTCATAGCCGAAATCGGCTGTCTTTAGAATGCCCGGCAGCCCAATTTCACAGGCAGCCCGCTTCAAGTCGTCGAGGCTCGCCACGCGTCGAAACGGCGTCAGCGGCAATCCCGCTTGCGCCAGGAACGTCTTTTCACGGAGCCGGTGCTGGGTCGTGTGCAAAACATGTCCAGCCGGACGTACCGGCGCGCAGCGCTCGGCGGCGGCCGCTGTCTCGGCGGGCACGTTTTCGAACTCGAACGTCACCACCGAAACCGCGCTGGCGAACTTCGCCACCGCGTCCAAGTCCTCATAGGCGGCGTTTACTTCCAAATCCGCCACCTGTCCGGTTGGCGTGTCTTGATCGGGCGAGAAGGTGTGAACGCGATAACCCATGCGCCGCGCCGCAATGGCAAACATGCGCCCAAGCTGACCGCTCCCCAGAACGCCGATGGCGCTGCCCGGAAGAATACTGCGGCTCAAAGACTGCGATCCTCGAGCACGGACTCCGTTTGCTGTTTGCGCCAGGCGACCAGGCGCGCCCGTACTTCCGGGTATTTGTTCCCCAGAATGCTGGCGGCCAGCAGCGCCGCGTTGGTTGCTCCGGCGTTTCCAATGGCCAGCGTGCCGACCGGAATGCCGGCGGGCATCTGCACGATTGACAGCAGCGAATCTACTCCATTCAAAATGCTGCTCTTAATCGGCACTCCGAGGACTGGCAGGCAGGTATGCGCCGCCACCATTCCGGGCAAATGCGCGGCTCCCCCGGCGGCGGCGATAATCACTTCCAAACCCCGGCCAACGGCGCTCTTGGCGTACTCTGCCATCCAGTCCGGCGTACGATGGGCAGAGACGACCCGGCATTCATGAGCGATCCCCAGCGCCGTCAGTGTTTGGCTGGCCCGCTGCATCGTTTCCCAATCCGACTTGCTGCCCATAATGACGCCA
>Ga0193743_1000577_pt1 | contig 28738 bp, 23 predicted proteins | sample L2c2metaG_FD_143038 | JGI IMG/M metagenome (GOLD analysis project Ga0193743, IMG submission 143038) | Soil microbial communities from a riparian zone of the East river system, Colorado, United States - L2c2 | ecosystem: Environmental > Terrestrial > Soil > Riparian zone | place: USA: East River...
TATTCCGGGTCACACGTGGATGAGGGTAAACAGCAGGTGTATGACGCCGCGCGGCCAGCATCGTCTCCAACCGCAATCTCCAGGATTATGCTCGATTGCATAATTCGGGCGGCGGGAGGTCACTCCAGCGGCAGCCGTCGACCGGCTCCGGCCCGAGGTCACCCGCCTTTTCGGCACGGCGGATGCGGCGGAGGGCGTGCAGTCGTTCGTCGAGCGCCGGCCCGCCCGATTCCGTGGCTACTGACCGGTAGTCGGAGCTACGCTCTGTCCGCGGTTCGATGGTGAAAGGCGTGGAGCATGGGTCACTACAAGAGCAATGTGCGTGATCTCGAGTTCAACCTCTGCGAGGTGCTCGACCTGGAGAAGGTTCTCGCGACCGGCGAGTTCGGCGATCTCGACGCCGACTCGGTGCGACAGATGCTCGGCGAGGCGGCCCGGCTGGCCGAGGGCCCCCTTGCGGAGTCGTTCGCCGAGTCCGACCGCAACCCGCCGACCTTCGACCCGGATGCGCATACCGTCACACTGCCCGAGCCGTTCAAGAAGTCGTTTCGCACCTGGCAACAGGGTGAGTGGTTCCGCATCGGGCTGTCCGAGGAGATCGGCGGCGTGCCCGCGCCGGCGATGGTCGCCTGGGCCATCAACGAGTTTCCCCTTGGTGCACAGCCCGCGGCGTTCATGTACCTCGCGGGGCCGGTCTTGGCCAACATCCTCTACCACGTCGGCAACGAGCAGCAGAAGCACTGGGCGGCCATGGCGATCGACCGGAACTGGGGCGCCACCATGGTGCTCACCGAGCCCGACGCGGGCTCGGACGTCGGCGCCGGACGCACCAAGGCCGCCCCGCAACCCGACGGAACCTGGCACCTCGACGGCGTGAAGCGCTTCATCACCAACGGCGACTCCGACGACCTCTTCGAGAACATCCTCCACATGGTGTTGGCCCGCCCTGAGGGCGCTGGACCCGGCACCAAGGGGCTGAGCCTGTTTCTCGTCCCGAAGTTCCTGCCCGACCCCGAGACCGGCGACCCCGGTGAACGCAACGGCGTGTTCGTCACAGGCCTCGAGCACAAGATGGGACTCAAGGTGTCCGCCACGTGCGAACTGACCCTCGGCCAGCACGACAGGCCCGCCGTCGGTTGGCTGGTCGGCGACACGCACAACGGCATCGCGCAGATGTTCAAGATCATCGAGTACGCGCGAATGATGGTGGGCACCAAGGCGATCGGCACACTGTCGACCGGCTACCTGAACGCACTGGAGTACGCGAAGACCCGCATCCAGGGCGCCGACATGACCCAGATGACCGACAAGGCCGCACCGCGGGTCACCATCCTGCACCACCCCGACGTGCGGCGGGCGTTGCTGGTGCAGAAGTCCTACGCCGAAGGCCTCCGCGCGCTGTATCTGTACACCGCCGCCCACCAGGACGCCGCCGCCGCTGCCTTTGTGTCCGGGGCGGACGCCGGGATGGCCGAACGTGTGAACGACTTCCTGCTGCCGATCGTCAAGGGCGTCGGTTCCGAGCGCGCCTACCAGTGCCTCACCGAGTCGCTGCAGACCTTCGGCGGCTCGGGCTTCCTGCAGGACTACCCGATCGAGCAATACATCCGCGACGCCAAGATCGACTCGCTGTACGAGGGCACCACCGCGATCCAGGCGCAGGACTTCTTCTTCCGCAAGATCGCGCGTGACCACGGCGCCGCGCTGGGTCACGTGGCAGGCCAGATCCAGGCCTTCCTCGACGGCGAGTTGCGTCCGGAACTCGCGGAGTGCCGCGAGGTGCTGGCCGCCGCGCTGGCTGATCTGCAGGCGATGGTGGTCACCATGACCGGCTATCTGATCGCGTCGCAGCAGAACCCACGTGATCTGTATCGCCTTGGGCTGGAGTCGGTTCCGTTCCTGCTTGCCGTCGGCGACGTGCTGATCGGCTGGCTGTTGTTGCGCAACGCCGAGATCGCGCTCCAGGCGATCGACGCAGGCCCCTCAGAACGGGATCGTGCCTTCTACGAAGGCAAGGTCACCGCGGCGAAGTTCTTCGCCAAGAACGTCCTCCCGCGCCTGGCGTCAGAGCGCAGGATCGTGGAGTCGGTCGACCTGATGGCCATGGACCTCGGTGAGGGGTCCTTCTAGTCTGCTAGCCGGCTTTCTCCACCGCGGCCAGCGCCGCGGCGACCGCGAAGAACTTGTTCTCGCCGAGCTGGCGCACCGTCTTGATGTTGAACGCCGCGGCCAGGTGCTCGGCGTCGGCGTCGGTCACCCCGGCCAAGGCCGCGGGCGACGCGTCGAGAATCTCCTTGAGCGACTTGTCCTCGTAGGCCTTGTCGAGCGCCTTGGCCAGGTCGACGGATACCGCCATGAGTAACTCCTTCGAGTGCTCCGAACAGCAGCGCTCACCGTATGACGGCAAGCTGTCAATCAGCTGGCGGCGAGATGACGCGAACCGTACGTCCTGCAGAAGAAGTTCGAGTGAACCGCTGCAAGACGTACGTCTCAGCGGGCGGGACGGGGTTGCGCTACGGCGTGAAGCCGAACGGCAGCAGCACGCTCTTGGACTCGCAGTACGCCTCGATGCCCTCTGGCCCGTTCTCGCGGCCGATGCCGGAGTTCTTGTAGCCGCCGAAGGGCGCACCCGGATCGAACGCGTACATGTTGACCGCGTAGGTGCCGGTGCGGATCCTCTTCGCGATCTCCAGGGCCTTCGGGAAGTCCGTGGTGTAGACGCTGCCCGCGAGCCCGTACACGGAGTCGTTGGCGATGCGGATCGCGTCCTCCTCGTCGTCGAACGGGATCACCGCGAGGACCGGCCCGAAGATCTCTTCCTGGGCGATGGTCATCGAGTTCTCGACGTCGGCGAAGACGGTGGGCTGTACGAACCAGCCACTATCCAGACCCTCGGGCCTACCGCCACCGGTGACGATCCGGGCGCCCTCTTCGACACCCTTCTTGATGTATCCCTCGACGCGCTCGCGCTGCTTCTCCGAGATCAGCGGTCCGATCATGGCGCCGGGGTTGTCGGGCAGGCCGATCGGCATGGCGGCGACGGCGGCGGACAGCTTCTCGACGACCTCGTCGTAGCGCGACCGCGGGGCCAGGATGCGGGTCTGACCGACGCAGGCCTGACCGCAGTTCATCAGGCCGGAGAACACCAGCATGGGCAGCGTTGAGTCCAGGTCGGCATCCTCAAGGATGATCGCCGCGGACTTGCCGCCGAGTTCCAGGGTGCAGGCCTTCAGGTTCTCGGCCGCAATCTTGGCGACCTCCTTGCCGACGCCCGAGCTGCCGGTGAAGGTGAACTTGTCCAACTCCGGGTTCGCGGTAAGCGCGCGCCCGGTCTCGGCACCGCCGGGCACGATCGACAGCACGCCCTCTGGGAGTCCGGCCTCGGCGAACATCTCGGCCATCGCGAACACCGACAGCGGGGTTTCGGCGGCGGGCTTCAGCACGACGGTGCAGCCGGCCAGCAATGCGGGGCCGAGCTTGTTGGCGGCCAGGAAGAACGGCACGTTCCACGCGGTGACCGCGCCGACGACGCCGATCGGCTCCTTGAGCACGAGGGTCTGGCCGTAGATACCGTCGCGGATGTCCTGCCAGGTGAACTTGTCCGCAGCACCGACGTAGTAGTTGAACGACGACATCGCGGCGCCGTACTGCATCATGTCGACGATGGTCGGCGGCTGGCCCGTCTCGGCGGCCAGCAGGAACTTCAGCTCGTCGGCGCGCTGTTCCATGATCTTCACGGCGGCACCGAGAACGGCGGCCCGCTCCTCGGGGGAGGTGTGGGGCCACGGCCCCTCGTCGAAGGCCTTGCGCGCCGCGGCGCAGGCGGCGTTGACGTCGGCCTCCGACGCCAGCGGCACCTTGCCGACGAGCTCTCCGGTGGCGGGCGAGTGCACTTCGATGACGTCGGACGTGGCCGGCTCGACCCACTTGCCGCCGATGAACAGCTTGTCCCACTCGGTCTTGAAGGCAGTGCTCTGTGTCATGGACGTCACATTACCCATCGATGGGCCGAACGAGAACCTGTTGCAGTTCAGTGGTTCAGGACGGCTGCAACACCAGCACCAGATTGCTGACGAGAAACTCCCGCAGTACGGGCACGCGCGTCATCCACCAGGCCCATCGTGGGTGGTAGCGGGGAAATGCGGCGACCAGCATCCCGGTGCTCGCAGCCCATTCCAGCCCGTCGGCGGCCGACACGGCGAACAACGACGAGCCGTAGTCGTTCTTCGGTCGATGGCCGTGTTTGCGGGCGTACCGCTCGGCGGCGCGTGCACCGCCGAGGTAGTGCGTCAACCCCATCTCGTGGCCACCGAACGGTCCGAGCCACACCGTGTAGGACAGCACCACCAGCCCGCCGGGCCTGGTGACCCTGACCATCTCGCGGCCCAGTCGCCACGGCTGCGCGACGTGCTCGGCGACGTTGGAGGACAGGCAGACGTCCACGCTGTCGTCGGCGAACGGCAGCGCCATCCCGGAGGCACGCACGAAGCTGCCGGTGCCGGGTTCGCCCGCAGGGCCGGCGTGCATCTCAGTTCGATCGGGTTCGACGCCGACGTAGTTCAGCCCGGCATCGGTGAACGCGGTGGCGAAGTAGCCCGGCCCGCCGCCCACGTCGAGCAGGGTGCGCCCGGTCGGCGCGGTGCCGTGCAGTGAGGTCCACAACGAGGTCACGAGTGTGACGGTGTCTTCGGCCAGGGCGCCGTAGAAACGGGCCGGATCGCGCTGTTCGAACCGGAACGCGCTGAGCAGGCCCACCGACCGTGCCAGGGTCGCGCGGCTGGCGAACAGATCGGTGACGACCACCGGTCGAGCGTAGGGCGGCGGTTACGCTGACACCCGATGTCGTCTCAGTCCAGCACCCGCCGTGTCCGATCGGTGTTGCTGCTGTGCTGGAGAGACACCGGCCATCCGCAGGGCGGGGGCAGCGAGACCTATCTTCAGCGCATCGGTGCTCAGTTGGCGTCCGAGGGCGTGGACGTCACCCTGCGCACCGCCCGCTACCCGGGCGCGCTGTGCCGAGAGACCGTCGACGGCGTCACGATCAGTCGCGCCGGCGGCCCGTACACCGTCTACTTGCGTGCCGGGTTGGCCATGCTCGGTGCCAGGGTCGGGCTCGGCCCGCTGGGCAGGATGCGTCCCGACGTGGTGGTCGATACCCAGAACGGGTTGCCGTTCCTGGCCCGTCTGGCGTTCGGTCGCCGGGCCGTCGTGCTGGTGCACCACTGCCACCGCGAGTTGTGGCCGGTGGCCGGGTGGCTGTTGAGCAGGGTGGGCTGGTTCGTCGAGGCGACGCTGTCGCCGTGGCTGCACCGGCGCAACCAATACGTCACGGTGTCACTGCCGTCGGCGCGCGACCTGGCCGATCTCGGGGTGGACGCCGATCGCATCGCGGTCGTGCGCAACGGACTCGACGAGGCTCCAGCGTGCACGCTCGACCTGCCGAGGTCGGCCACTCCGCGGGTGGTCGTGTTGTCGCGGTTGGTGCCGCACAAGCAGATCGAGGACGCGCTGGACGCCATCGCCCGCCTGCGCCCGGTCGTGCCGGGCCTGCACCTCGACGTAGTCGGCGGTGGATGGTGGGAAGACCGTCTGGTCGCTCATGCCGAGCGGCTGGGCATATCGGATGCGGTGAAGTTGCACGGCCATGTCGACGAACACGCGAAGCACCAACTCCTGCAACGGAGTTGGGTACATCTGCTGCCGTCCTGCAAGGAGGGCTGGGGTTTGGCCGTGACGGAGGCGGCCCAGCACGCGGTGCCCACCATCGGCTACCGGTCCTCCGGCGGGCTGACCGATTCGATCGTGGACGGGGTGACCGGCCTGCTCGTCGACGACAAGGACGAACTGGTGGCCCGGCTGGAGCAGCTGCTCTGCGACGACGTCTTGCGCGAGCAACTCGGTGTGAAGGCTCAGGTGCGCAGTGGCGAGTTCTCCTGGCGGCAGAGCGCCGACGCCATGCACGAGGTGCTGGAGTCGGTGCTCGCCGGCCGGATGGTCAGCGGCATCGTGTAACCGGCGAAGTCACGACTCAGACCCGCGGTCCGGCACCGTCTGCGCAAGCAACGCCGTGACGTCGGTGAGTTCGTCGATGTGCCAACAGGTCTCCAGCAGCGTCTCGGTACGCGGTGATCCGAGAAGCGGGCCCACCAGGTCGCGGAACTTCGCGCTGAGATCGTCGTCGTCGAGCGGGGCGGCCGGAGTGCCGCGGTTGCCGCGCACCTCGGTCGACAGCGTCCGCCCGGACACCAGGGTGATCTCGACGTCGGCGTCCTGCTTGCCGAGCGCCGGATCGGCGACGACCTTCACCCGGTCCCGCAGTTCGACGATGTCGGGACGGGTGAGGACCGCTTCCTCCAGCTCCGGGGTGCCGACCCGGCGGAACGCGACCGCCGCCGCCGCGCAATGCCGCAGGCTGAACTTCGCCTGCATGCGAGTGGTCGGCCGGGGCAGGTCGGTGAAGCGCGCCGCAGCCGGGGAGACCCGCACGTCGATCACGGTCACCTCGCCCGCAGAGATGTTCTCGGCGGACATCAGGGCGATGACGCCGTCGATCATGGGATGCGTCAGAGATCCACTGGGATAGAGCTTGTGGCCGTTGGAGGTCAGGTTCCACGTCTCGCCGAGGCCCGCGCTGATGCGCCCAGGAGCGGGGCTGGTACTCATCACCGCCAGGTAGCCGAAGTCGCCCTCCAGCGCCTTCGGGCTCGCCGTCAGCATCTGGTCGACGAGGGCGGCCGCCAGCACGCCGTCCATCGCGGCCTTGCCGGGATGCATGCTCTTGAGCTCGCTTCCCGCCATCACCCGCAGCCCAGCTGCCTGCGTGGCGCCTGCCGCGATCGCGTGTTCCATCTGCCGGTGATCGAGGCCCATCGTGCGGGCAGCCGCGGCCGCCGCGCCGACGTGCCCGGACGTACCCGTGACATGCCAGCCGACGTCGTAGTGCGATTGCCCGGCAGCGTGGGCCACCCGAGTCTCCACCTCGAACCCCAGCGCGAAGGTCGCAAGGGCGGCGCGTCCGGTCACCGGTTCCGCCTCCGCGACGGCCATGATCGCGGGCCACACCGAACAACTCCCGTGCACCGTCGTTCCGGGTGGGTTGTACACGTCGTCGAGGTCGAGCACGTGGGACGCGAAGGCGTTCAGGAAAGCTGCGTACGGAGGTGAAACCCGCATCCGGGACCCGACAACCGTTGCGCCGCCACCGGTTCCGCACGCTGCGATGGCCCGGCGGGCCCGGCGGCTGACGTCGTCCGCCGAGCCGGCGACCGTCACCCCGACGTGGTCGACGAGGGAGCGCCGCGCCGCATGGAGGACGGGTTCTGGAGTCTGGTCACAGTCGTGCTCTGCGACGAACCGAGCCAGTTGAGCTGTCGGATCGGTCACTGATCCTTCCTCAGGCCAAGTCCGGCGAGCAGCCCGCCGACGATGTTGGTCTGGTCCTGCAGGTATGACGTGAACTTGTCATCCTGCAGGTTCTGGGTCACCAGCCCGTTGTCCTTGGCCAGGGTCTTCCAACCCTCGGTCTCGACCATCTTCGAGAGGTCGTCCTGGAATCCCTGAATGGCGTCTGCGGGCATGTCGGGAGCGCCCATCACGGCACGGAACTGCACGGGCACCTTCGCGGAGTCGATGCCCTGCTCCTCGGTCGTGCTGACGTCGGGGAAGATCTCCAGGCGCTCGGACCCGATCACGCCGATCACCTTGAGCTGTCCTGCGCGAACCTGTTCGGAGACATCGGAGGCGCTGCCAAGCATGATGTTGGCGTCGTTGCGGATGAGGGCGGTGATCCGCGATCCGGTGTCCTCGAAGGAGAGGAACTTCCAGCGGGCGCCGAGGGTGTCCTGCAGGACCAGCCGGGTCAAGGCGTCGTTGGCGGTGCTGGAACCGCCGCTCTGCACCAGGGTGTCGGGGCGGTCCTTGGCGGCCTTGACGAAGTCGGCGAAGGTGTTGAACGGCGAGCTCGCGCTGGTGACGATGACCTGGGGCTCGGTCGCGACCAGCGAGATCGGGGTCAGCTTCGCGAGGCTGACCTGTGATTTCGCGAGGGTCATGGGGGTGGCCAGCCACGTCGGGGTGACCTGGGCGATCAGGCCGGGATTGCCGGACCGCTCGATCATGTACGACATCGCGCCGATCGAGTCACCGGCAGGCACGTTGCGGACCGGCCACTGCTTGTTGATGATCTTGCTCTCGTACATCACCTTGATCATCTGTCGGGTGAATACGTCGCTACCGCCGCCGACGGCGTTGTGGGTGACGACCTCCACCGCGCTGGACCCGCTGCTTCCCGAGCCCGAGCTGCCGCATGCCGCGGCGGCGGTCAGCGCCACGATCGCGGCGGCGATCACGACGAGTTTTCTGATACGGATCATTGGTCCGTTCCCTTCTTGTGGGTTGGATCTGGTGCTCGTGGGTTGGATTTGGCGTTGGTGGATCAGGCGTCGATCTCGATCACCTGCTCGCGCACCTTGCGCGACCGCCCGAAGGTCAGCGCGATCAGCAGTACGACGGCCAGGCCGATGAGGACCGCAGAGATCGGCCGTTGCAGGTAGATGATCGGGCTGTTGTCGGAGAGCAGCAGTGACTGCCGGATCGCGTTCTCCGCGATGGGACCGAGCACGAAGGCCAGGACCAGAGGTGCAGGCGGGATGTCGAGCTTGCGCATGACGTAGCCGAGGAGACCGAACATCACCAGCAGTCCGACGTCGAAGATGGAGAAGTTCACGCTGTAGACGCCGACCACCGAGATCAGCAGGATCGCCGGGTAGAGCACCTTGTACGGCGTGTGGAGCAGCTTCGCGAACAGCGGAACCATGGGCAGGTTCATCACGAGTAGGGCGATGTTGCCCAGGTACATGCTGGCGATGATCGGCCAGACCACGTCCGAATGTTCTTGGAAGAGCAGCGGTCCCGGGTTGAGGCCGTACAGCACCAGCGCACCCAGGAGGACGGCGCCGGTGCCGGAGCCGGGAATGCCCATGGTCAACAGCGGGACCATCGCCCCACCCGCCTCGGAGTTGTTCGCGGCCTCTGGCGCGGCCACCCCCTCGATCGAGCCCTTGCCGAACTCCTCGGGATGCTTGGAGGTGCGCTTGGCGATGATGTACGAGACGAACGACGCGACGGTCGACCCCGCCCCGGGCAGGATGCCGATCAGGAAGCCCACGATCCCGCCCTGCAACATGGCCGGGGTGGATTTGCGGATGTCCGCGCGCGAGGGCAACAGTTCCCGAAGCTTGCTGGGCACGGTGAACAGTTGTTTCTCGGTCTTGTCTTCGATGTTCACCAGCACCTCACCGATCGCGAAGATGCCGACGCTCAGGGCGATGAACTCGATGCCACCCGCGAGCTCGATCTGGTCGCCGGTGAACCGGGGCTGGCCGGAGAAAAGGTCGGTGCCGACGGTGGACAGGAAGAGCCCGATGAACATTGCGATGAAGCCCTTGAGCATCGACTCGCCGGCCAACATGATGACCAGCAACAGCGCGAACACCATCAGAGCCGAGTACTCGGGTGGGCCGAAGCTGACGGCGACGTTGGCCATCACCGGCGCAAGGAACGTCAGCCCGATCACGCCGATGGTGCCCGCGACGAACGAGGCGATGGCCGCGATTCCCAGCGCCTTGCCCGCCCGGCCCTGCTTGGCCATCTGGTAGCCGTCGATGCAGGTCACCACCGACGACGACTCGCCGGGGATGTTGAGCAGGATCGACGTCGTCGAGCCACCGTATTTGGCGCCGTAGTAGATGCCGGCCATCATGATGAGGCCGGTCGCCGGGTCGAATCCGGTGGCCAGCGGCAGCAGGATCGAGATCGTGGCAGGCGGCCCAAGACCGGGCAGGATGCCGACCAGGGTGCCGAGCAGGCAGCCGACGAGCAGCCACAGCAGGTTGTTCGGCGTGATCGCCGCTTCAAGGCCGGAGAGCAGGCCGTCCAGTGCGTTCACCGGGCTTCTCCAGATCGCTTGGCGCCGGGCTGATTCAGTGCCACAGGGTTCCTCCCGGGAGTTGGACCTCGAGCAGGGTGGCGAACAGCAAGTACATCGCCGGGGGGACCAGGAGCAGCGCGACGATGGAGGGGACCGAGCGCATCCGTTCGATCACGACGATGACCAGGAGCACCAGCACCTCGCCGGCGACCAGGAACCCGAGGGGCTCGATCAGGAACCCGCAGACGACCAAGGCCAGCCACACCAGCCCGGCCCTGGCCATGCCCCGGGGGTCGAGCGACAGCGTCGGCGCATCGCCGCTGCGTGCTCGCGGACCGAAGAGCCAGGCCGCGGCGAGTGCCAGTCCGAGGCCGATCAGTCCGATCGTCAGCAGTACCGGCAGATAGCCGGGTCCTGGCTCGTGGTTGGGCCCGCGGAAGTCCAGCTCGGTCCGGCTTCGGTAGAGCAGCCACGCGCCGAGCCCGGCGATGACCAAGCCGAGCACCACGTGGACGCGCCGGGTCAACCGGATGTCGGATTCGTGGTGGTCCTCGGGAACCTCGACGGTCGATTCTTCGACGCGTTCGCCATCATCGACTGGGTACTCACCCACTACCGCAGCGGCGGGCTGATCGGTGTCCTGAGCCATGCGGACCTCTTAGCTGATGTCTTCACAATGGAAATGTCTTCTGGTCATAAGAAAACCTAGGGCGGTGGATGGGATGTGTCAAGCGTCACTTTGACGCGGGGAACCTGGGCGTTCCCGAGATGCGCACACGCTAGACTTCTTCTATGCAGAAGACGCGACCGGAGAGCGAAACCGGGCCGGCCTACCCCATTGCCTCGGTGAACAACGCACTGCTTTTGCTGCTTCTCTTCCGCGAACAGCCGAGGGTCCGCCTCACCGACGCCTGCAAGTACCTCGGCGTCGCCCACTCGACGGCGCACCGTCTGCTCGCGATGCTCGCCCATCACGGCTTCGTTGCGCAGGAGCCCGTCACTCGGGCCTACGTCGCCGGGCCTGCGCTGGTCGAGGTGGGGCTGGCCGTCGTCGGGTCGTTGAACGTCCGCGAGCAGGCCCGGCCGTCAATGGAGGAACTGAACACCGAACTCGGTGAGACCGTCCACCTCGGCGTGCTGGAGGGCAATCAGGTCCGATACGTCGATGCGGTCGAGTCCGAACGCGCGCTGCGCGTGGTGGCGCGGACGGGCACGCTGGTACCCGCGCACTGCACGTCGCTGGGCAAGGCGCTGCTCTCGCAGCTGACCGATCAACAGGTCGCAGAGCTGTACCCGACGTCGGCCGAGCCGTTCGCGGCCAGAACCGAGCAGTCGCTGACCACCCAGGCCAAGCTGCTCAAGGAGATCGCCAAGGCCAGGGAGCGCGGGTACGCCATCAACTCCGGCGAGACCGAGGACGACGTGGGCTCGGTGGCCGTCGCGTTCCGCGACTTCGCTGGCCGGCTGGCCGCCATCGCGGTGGCCGCACCTTCGAGTCGGCTTAGTGCGCAACGGATTTCGCGCATCGGCGAGCTGATTCTCGAGACCCTCGCTCGCGCGCCGGAATCGCCGTTGGCCGCTCAGCTATCCGCCGAGTGAGGACCGCGGCCGGCGCTCGCGATGCCCGCCCCTGCGGTGCCGAACATGACGACCGCCAGCATCACGAAGGCGGTCTGGACTCCGAGTAGTCCTGACACCGCGCCCGCCGCCGCCAGCACAACGGTCTGTCCGAGGCGGTTGGTGGCCACGCGCAGGCCGAGAGCAGAACCCCTGCTGGTGTCGTCGACGAGGTTGACCACCCAGTCCATGGTGGTCGTCTGCGAGAGGCCGAGGGCGAAGCCGAGCACCGACATCGCCACGATCATCGGCGCCAGGTCGTCGCTCACTGCCAGGACCAGTAGGCAGGTGGCGGCCACCGCCGTGGCGATCACGGTCAAGCGCAGGGTCGGGATTCGCCGCACGAACACCGGTGTGGCGGCACGGGCCAGGAGTGCGCCGGTCGAGCTGATGCCAAGCAGGATGCCGACCTGCGACGAGGTCAGACCGACGGCGGCGCCGAGCAGCGGCATGTAGACCAGGAGCAGGTCGATGCCGCTCTTCGCGGAGAAACTGGTCATCAGCGCGGCAGGCATGCCCGCACGACGGAGCAGGTGCCAGACGCGTTCGGCTCGCCCTGTGCGCACCGTCGACTTCTGCATCCTGACGCGCACCGCGAGGACGGCGGGGAGCAGGCCCGCGGCGAACACCCACGCGGCGACCAGCAGTGCCGACGAGGTCGCGCCGAGGTCGGGTTCCTCGGTGCGACCGATGATCACGCCACCCAGAACCGGGCCGACGATCTGGCCGAGCGCCGAGACAGTGGTCAGGGTGCCGAATCGGTTGATCCGTGCCAGGGAACTCTGCGCCTGCGCCATGATGCTCTGCGCGCCGATGGTGCCCGACATGTGCCCGATGCCCAGTGCCGTCGTGGCCAGCGCCATGGCAGGGATGGCCTCAGCGACGACGAGCGCGAACGATGCCGCGGCCGCGATCGCGAGACCGGCGCCGAGCAGGATCGCGGGGTGGTGCTTCTCGGACCACCGCCCGAAGCCGACGGCGAGCAGCATCGGGGGGACGGCGAAACAGGCCGCGGTCAGACCCAGCGTGACCCCGTCTGCACCGAGCGCCAGGAGCCGGTAGGTCGAGACGGGGCGTGCGAGGGTGACCGCGACCTGCAGCAGAAAGATGCTGACCGTGGTGCCGACGAGCCACCACGGCGGCAGGGAACGTTCGGCGAATCGCGTCACGGCGCAGTCGAACCCCCGCCCGGGACCGGGCGGGAGTTCGCGTCGTTCAGAACTTCCAGCCACGCTCCGGCGTGGCGACGTCGACCTCGACACCGTCCGGGTCGCGGAACTTGAAGAACCGGGGCGGGTCGGCCTGCTCGGCGCCGTACACCTCGATGCCGCGTTCCTTGAGCGCGGTCACCACGGCGCCGGTGTTCTCGATGGTCACGCCGATGTGGTTGGGGCCCATCGCGCCGTACGTCCAGTCCGAACGGGCGATGTCCGGGTTCGGCTGTAGCAGTGAGTAATTCACCTCACCATCGCTCAGATCGAGCGCCTTTCCTGGGTAGTGACCCGGCGTGCGGGCGTCGCCAAGACGTTTGAAGCCAAGCACGTTCTCGTAGAACTCGGCGGTCCGCTCGAGGTCCTGAACGACGATTCCAAGGTGTCGGATGCGCACCTGATGTCCTCTCTCTTCTCTGTTGGCGATCGATGGACTTCCGTAATGTAGAAACTGTTTCTGCAAATCAGACTCTAAGCGGGAGACGCGGGCGTCGTCAATGGGTGTGGAGCAGGTGAGATCGGTTTGGCGGCGTCAGGCGGCGCGGGTGCGCCCGAGGTGGCGTCCCCGGACGGCGCACGCCAGCGTGCCGATGGCGCCGACGACCAGCGCCGTCAGCCAGATCAGGTGCGCGGCGATCAGCACACCCCGGTGCGCCGCCGCCGGATGATCGCCGCCCACCCGGTACAGCGTCAGATCGTCGTCGCGGTAGGCGACCGGCAGCGCCAGCGGCGTCGAACCCGCCGACTCGACCACCACCCAGCCGACGCCTGCGCGCGCCATTTCGTCGGCGCCGGCACCGGATGCGAGCAGCCGCTGCACCTCCCTGGCGCGGACGCCCTCCCCGGGCACGGTCCGGCCACCGATCAGCAGGTCACCGGTGGCAAGCACGTCTGCCGACACCCAGCGCGGGAGCGGATCGAGCACGGGCGCACTCCCGGCCCAGGCGAAGTCACGCATGCTGTCCGGCGGCAGTACTGCGACGGGTCGGGGATCGGCGTTGATCAGCGCCGCCGTCGCCGCCCACCCCGGCGGGTAGCGGACCGAGGCGACCTTGCCGCCCACTCCCCACGCCAGGTCCGGCAGGACGGCCAACAGCGCCAGGCAGCACGCGACGGCGGTGGCCACGGCGGGCAGTCGGTGCCGGAGCGTGACGACCGCGGCCGCGCCCGCGACGGCGTAGCCGGGCATCGCGAGGGCGACCCACTTCTGCGCGTCCCGCACCACCCCCAGTCCGGGCAACGTCCGCACGGTCGCCTCGACGAATGCCAGACCGGGGTCGGTCGCCATCACTGCGGGCAGGACGACGGCGACGGCGGCCAGCGCCAGCAGTGGCACCGCGGCGGGGCGGCGCAGTGCGCTCGCTAGGCCGACGGCCACCACGGCGAGCAGTACCACGGTGGCCACGACCGCGAAAAGCGTTGTCCGCGAGCCGGGTACGGCCTGACCGTTCCAGATGCCGCCGAGTCCGGCCAGGCTGAACAACGTGCCAAGACCCGGTTCGGCGCGCCCGGCGAACGCAGCCACCCCCGCCGCCTGGGACGATGAGAGCGATCCGGCGACCGCCGAAGCGACCAGCCACGGCAGCGCGGCCAGCACCGCCGCGCCAAGGCTCACCGCGGCGCACGCCCAGCGCGATCTGCCCGGTCCCTGAGCCAAACTGCACGTCACCGCGACGGTGGCGGCGAGCTGCAGCCCCGTCGGCGTCAGGCCCGCCAGCGCTATCCAGAACACCACCGGCCACCAGGCGCCGTCACCGCCGCGCAGGCGAAGAATCGCCGCCGCCACCCACGGCAGACAGCCGTAGCCGACCAGAAGGCTCCAATGCCCCTGCAACATGCGCTCGGCGACATAGGGATTCCAGATCGCCAGCGTGACGGCGACGAACTGTCCGGAAAGGCCTGCGTCGGGCAGTACGACGGCGGTGAGTCGGGCCGCACCCCACCCTGCCAGCCACAGCCCGGCGATGAGCAGTGCCTTGACCACCACGCCGCCGTCGACGACGTGCGAGGCCAGCGCGACCGCGAAGTCCTGCGGCAGCGCCCGCGGCGCGGCTTCGGACGACCCCAGCGCCGCGTCGGACAGGTACGAGCGCGGCGTCGACACCGCGTCGCGCAGCAACAGGTAGCCCGGCGCGAGCAGCGGCGCCGTCACCAGCAGCGACAGCGCCAGCGCGTAGGCGGGTACCGCCCAACGGATGTCGGGGCGCTGAATCAGACCGGCCGGTATCAGACCGGTCGGTCCGGCGGCAGGTCGGACGGCCGCTGGGTTGGCAGTTTCTCGGTCTGCGCCTCGGCGGCGGGCATCGGACCGGAATCGTCAGCGCCGCGTCTGGAGAAGAAGCCGTGGTCGGCCCCGTCCAGCCCCGGATCGATCAGTGCCGACTCGGCACGCAGCGTGAACGACCCAAGCAGCACGCCGCCGACCAGGAAGACCAGGCCGAGCCCGGTGAACGTGATCGGCAGGATCCGGCCCCACAGCGCGACCGTGTCCCGCTCGTCGCGGGCGCTCGCCACCTGCGCCTCGACGGTCTCCTCGGTCGAGGTGACGGTGTAGTCGGCGAACGTCACCTCTGGTTTGACGGCGTCGCGGGCGTAGTAGTGGAAGCCGTGTTCCTTGGCCTTGACGATGGTGCCCGACACCGGGTCCACCCAGAATGTGCGCTGTGCTGCGTAGTAGCGCGTCATGGTGACCGGCTCGGCGGGGTCTCCCGGCAGGCCCCACAACTCGGCCCTTGCGGTGACCTGACTGTCCTCGTCGTTGTCGTAGAGCGAGGCGTACTTCACCGGGTCGACCAGCTTGCCGTCACCGTCGTAACCCACGTTCTGGGTGAACCGGTACGTGGTCAGACCGTTGACGTCCTCTTCGGCCTCGTAGTTCGCGTCGAACGGCTTCTGCGCGATGGGGTCGAAGTAGGGGTAGGTCTTCTTTTCGGTGTCGAACGGGAAGCGGTAGGACAGGCCCTCGTGCGGCAGCGCGACATTGGTCGGCGGGTTCTCGTCTTCGATGCTGCGCGGCTTCTGCACGGCGCCGCCGGGGTTGGTGTCACTGGACACGGCCATGGCCGACTTGCGGTCGAGTGTCACGGTGTCGACCATCGCCAGCAGCAGACCGTTGTCCTGCTGCTTGTCGGTGCGCTTCAGCGTGCTGCCGACCTGCAGCGTCACCACGTCCGCGTTCGACGGCGCTTCCACGCTGATCTGCTGCTGAAGCGAGAGCGGCACGTTCTTGCTGACGACGAACTTCTCGGCCATCAGCGACGCCGGGTCGAATGAGGTTCCGGTGCCGTCGCTGACCAGCGTGGTGTCCAGGTCGAGCGGGATCTTGGCGATCTTGCCCTCGGTGTAGGTGGACAGCAGAAGCGCGGCGATCAGTAGGGCGGCGCCCAGTCCCATGAGCCCGCACGCTGCGATACGCAGCGCCACAGCGCGGTTCAAACCGTGCCTCCTCGTCCTCTTGGCGATGACACCATTCGATGTCCGATGCCGCGACCTGCCCCGACCTGGGGTACCTCCCGCTTGCGGGGGGAGCAGTGGAGGCAAACCGTGTCGACCCTAACAGTCTCAGGTTAGGGCCGACGCTCACTCCGAGCCCATCCGGCAGACTGGGCGCCGTGGCGAATAGCACCGGCGGGCAGGAGCTCAGCGACCCCGGGAATAGCACCGGCGGGACGGAGCGCAGCGACCCGGGAATCGAGACCGGCGGGACGCGTGGCTTCCTCCCCGCCGTCGAGGGTATGCGCGCCTGCGCGGCGGTGGGCGTCGTGATCACTCACGTCGCCTTCCAGACCGGGCACACCACCTGGGCCACCGGCCGGCTGCTCGGCCGGTTCGATCTCGCGGTCGCGGTGTTCTTCGCGCTGTCGGGCTTCCTGTTGTGGCGCGGGCACGCCGCCGCCGCCCGCGGCCTGCGACACGCCCCTCCGACCGGGCACTATCTGCGGTCCCGGATCGTGCGCATCATGCCCGGCTATCTGGTGGCCGTCGTGGTGATCCTGTGTTTGTTGCCCGACGCCAACGCCGACCTGGTGGTGTGGCTGGCGAACCTATCGCTGACCCAGATCTACGTGCCGTTGACGTTGACCGCGGGCCTGACCCAGATGTGGAGCCTGTCGGTCGAGGTCAGCTTCTATCTGGCGCTGCCGTTTCTGGCGCTGCTGGCCCGCAGGTTGCCGGTCCATGCGCGCATCCCGGTGATCGTGGTGGTCGCGGTGGCCAGCTTCGGCTGGGGGCTGATCCCGTTCGACGTGCCCTTCGGCGTCAACGCGCTGACCTGGCCGCCCGCCTTCTTCTCCTGGTTCGCCGCGGGGATGGTGCTCGCCGAGTTGACCGTCAGCCCAGTCGGGTTGGCGCACCGGTTGGCGCGCCGCCGAGTTCTGATGGCGCTCGTCGCCGCCGGTGCGTTCGCCGTTGCGGCCTCACCGCTCGCAGGCCCGGAAGGGCTGATCCCTGGCAACCTCGGCCAGTTCGTGGTGAAGACGGCGATGGGCACAGTGGTCGCCGCGGCCCTGCTGGCACCGTTGGTGTTGGACCGGCCAGGCACGTCGCACCGATTCCTGGGCAGCACCGCAATGGTGACGCTGGGCCAATGGTCCTACGGGTTGTTCGTGTGGCACCTGGCGGCGCTGGCGATGGTGTTCCCGGTGATCGGCGAGTTTCCGTTCAGCGGCCACATGCCGGCGGTCCTGGTGTTGACGGTGATCTTCGGCTTCGCGATCGCCGCGGTGAGCTACGCGCTGGTGGAGTCTCCGTGCCGGAATGCGTTGCGGCGGTGGGAGAGAAGGAACGACGTGACACCGCTGGACAGCTCGGTCAGTGATTCGCCTGAGCCTGCAGTCGCGCGATGACCTCGTCCCGGACCGCGGAGCGCCGGGCCTTGCCTGCATCGTCACGCAGCGGGCTGTCGGTGAACTCCACCGTGCGGGGCACCTTGTAGCCTGCGACCCGGCCGGCCAGGAACTCCCGCACCGCCGCCTCGTCGAGGGCCGCACCTGACTGCACCAGCGCGTGGGGAACCTGGCCGAGGTCCTCGTCCGGCACTCCAACGACCAAGCAGGACAAGATGTCTGGATGCGCGGCCAACGCCGCTTCGATCTCGGCCGGGTAGACGTTGCGCCCGCCGACGGTGAACATGTCGACCCGCCGGTCGCTGAGATACAGGTAGCCCTCGGCGTCGAAGTAGCCCAGGTCTCCGAGCGAATCCCAGCCGTCTCGGCTCTTGGCCTCGACGCCCACGTAGCGGTAGGTGGGGGCGCTGCCTGGGGTCGGGCGCATGTAGATCTCGCCCACCACGCCGGGCGGGCACTCGTTTCCGTCGTCGTCGAGCACCTTCATCTCACCCGCGACGACCACGCCCACCGACCCCGGGTGCGTCAGGTACTGGTCGCCGGAAATGAAGGTCAACGCCTGGAGTTCGGTGCCGCCGTACAACTCCCAGACCTGCTCGGGGCCGAGTAGCTCGATCCAGGCCACCTTGATCACCGGCGGACACGGCGCGCCGAGGTGCCAAAACCGGCGGATCGACGACAGGTCGTAGGCGTCCGGGTCGGCCCGATACACCGGCAGCAGGCGCTGCATGACGGTCGGCACCGTGGCCAGGAACGTCACCCGGTGCTCGGTGATCAGCCGGAGGAACTCCAACGGGTCGAACCGCGGCATGACCACCAGGTGGTGCCCGAGCAGCAGTCCGGCCGCCGCGGTGGTGAACCCGGTGTTGTGGCTCAGCGGCACGGACAGCAGGTTGACGTCACCCTCCTCCATGCCGAGCGGGAAGCCGATCGCGGCGGGGATCCGGCTGTCCCCGCCGGCCTCGATGAGCTTGGGGCGTCCTGTGCTGCCGCCCGAGGTCATCGACTTCCACACCGGCGAAACCGCCTCCGGCACTGGTGCGTCCGAGAGGGCCGGATCGGGCGCGAAATCTGCTGCGACGCTGCCTACCTCGCTACGCGGATCTTCCCGTCCGACGATCAGGGCCCGCGGTTTCAGGTCGAGGATGCCCGTGACCTCCGCGTCGGGTAGCCGTGCCGATAGCGGTTGGGGCACCGCGCCGAGCTTCCAGCAGGCGATGACCGCCTGGATCCATTCGATCGAGTTCGGCATCGCGATCGACACGTAGTCGCCGATGCCTACGCCGAGTTCGGCGTACGCCCGAGCCAGCCGGTTTGTCGTCGCGTCGAGTTCGGCGCGGGACAATGTGCGGCCGCTGCAGGTGACGGCCGGTGCGTTGGGGGCCGCGTGTGCGAGCGTGGAGATCTGCGTGCTGATCGGTTGCTGCGGACGTGAGGAGCAATCTGGAGGCTGGCCGTCGACCACGTCAGTAGCCGCCCTGGGTGGAGAAGATTCTGCGCGGGTTGTCCACCAGCATCGTGGTGAGTTGTTCGTCGGTCACCCCGCGCTGTTTCAGCGCAGGGATGACGTCGTTGTGGATGTGCAGGTAGTGCCAGTTGGGCAGCGCAACGGGGAGGGTTTCCTCGGGCAGCGCATCGAAGTAGCAGGACGCGTCGTGTGAAAGCACCATCTTGTCGGCGTGCCCGCGCTCGCACATCGTGACGACCGTCTTCACGCGCTCCTCGGTGGATAGGAACACGTCGACGCCGAACCGGTCCATGCCGATGTAGGACCCGGCGGCGATCAGTTCCTCCAGGTAGGCGATGTCGGTGGTGTCGCCCGAGTGGCCGATGACCACGCGGGACAGATCCACGCCCTCCTCGGCGAAGATGCGCTGCTGCTCCAGCCCGCGGCGCGACTCGGCGTGGGTGTGTGTCGAGATCGGCACCCCGGTCTGGCGGTGCGCGCCCGCGACGGCACGCAGCACCCGCTCCACCCCGGGCGTCACGCCGGGTTCGTCGGTGGCGCACTTCAGGATCGAGGCCTTGATCCCGGTGTCGGCGATGCCGTGCTCGATGTCGCGGACGAACATCTCGGTCATGATCTCCGGGCCGCCAAGCGCGCCTCCCGGGCCCAGGTAGTGGAAGTACATCGGCAGGTCGTTGTACGTGTACAGGCCGGTGGCCACCACGATGTTCAGCTCGGTGGCCGCCGCGATCCTGGCGATGCGCGGAAGGTAGCGACCGAGGCCGATCACGGTGAGGTCGACGATGGTGTCCACCCCGCGGGACTTCAACTCGTTCAGCCGTTCGATCGCGTCGGCCTCCCGCCTGGCGCCGTCGCCCCACCCTTCGGGGTAGTTCTGCATGATCTCGGTGGTCATGATGAAGACGTGTTCGTGCATCAGCGTTACGCCGAGATCGGCGGTGTCGATGGCGCCGCGCGCCGTATTCAGCGTGGTCCTGTCCATGCCCGGGCTCCCGTCGCCGACTGACCATTGGGGATGCTACGGCCGGATTACCCTGTCTCGGGCCGGTTTCCGACGGACTGGCTCGTCGGCGGCACCGCCGACGCGGCCACCGCGCCCACGCTGATGAGCGCCAGCAACTGGACTCCCCAGCCCAATCAGCACGCAGACGCACTTCGTCCCGATCGCGGAGGGTTTCGTTGGCGGTGTGCCGGATCAGGCACCCCCGGCCCGTTTGGGGAGGTATCGCGGGACGTAGCGCAAGAGGAGCACGATACCGACCACCGCGACGCCTCCCATCGCCCCGGAGGCGGCGGCCAGCGAGGATGTGGCGGTCACCCCCGAGATGACGAACGGCGCCGCCGCCGGACCGAGGTCGGTGATGGAACGCCATGCGCTGAGGAAGGCCGCCGGTGCGTGCTGGTCCGCGAGATCGGCGCCCATCGCGGCCACCACGCCGCTGGTGATGCCGTTGCCGACCGCCATGAGCAGTGATGCCCCGAAATACCACGCGAATGGATGGATCAGTTCCGGCGCCAGGGCAAGGACGCCGTGGGAGACCGCGAACATCACCATGCTGGGAATCGCCGTCCACAGCCGGCCGAAGCGGTCCATGATCTGCCCGCCCAGATAGAACAGGCCGAATTCGACGATGGCGCCGACCCCGACGACCAGCGAGATGTCGACCGCGTGCAAGCCCATCGTCAGCCCGACCAGGGGGACGATGATCTGGCGGCTGGTCCGCATGAAATTGATCAGCCCCGCCGACGTCGCCACCCGGAGCAGCACGTCGTGCCGAGCCTTGAACGTCGCCCAAATGCCGAGATTGCCGGTGCCTTTGGGGATTCGGTCCAGTTCAGCCGATGCGGAGAAGGTCGGTTCGGCCGGCAGAAACGGCATCACCACCATGATTGCCAACGAAGCGGATGCTCCGACCACGAACGCCGAGCCGGTGTCGCCGGTCAGCTTGATCACCATCGCGCTGAGAAACGGGCCGACCAAGACGCCGCCCCGGTTCGCCCCGCCGAGCAGCGACATTCCACGGCCCCGGTAGGCCAACGGCACCGCCACCGTCACGAAGGACTGCCGGGCCAGGGTGAACACCGCCGCGGCCGAGCCGACCATGAGCACCCCGAGGCTGAGCATGACGACGCTGATCGACAACCAGCAGACGATGGCTCCGACACAGGCGATCGCGGCGCCGACGTAGATCGTGCGGCGCTCACCGATCCGACCAATGAGCCAACCGGCCGGAATGTTGGACACCCACTGACCGCCGGGAAGCATCGCAGCGACCAACGCCGCCGTCGCCAACGACGCCCCGAGCTGATGGGCGAACAGCGGGACGATCGGGATGAGCGAACCCTGACCGGTGCCGTACAAGAAGTTCGGGACCAGCACGGTCGTACCGAGCGTCCGCCACGATGCGCTCTTCGGGGGATCACCCGGTATCGACGTCGTCGCCTCGGTCCGGGTCACGTCATCTCCGATCACCCCGAAAACTGCCCCTATACCACATGACCCGCGACGATGCGGACTAAATCACCAATCGGTTATGACCTTAGGGGCGACGCCGGACGTGTGTCAAAGCGCCTGCCGGTGTGCTCTCCGACGAACGCCGCGGGTGGCGCCCCGATCAGAACGTCGGCAATTTGAGGTAGAGGAACTCCGCGTCGGCGGTCGCCCGGAGCACCGAGGGCGCCTCGTCGACGTTGGTCGCGAAGGCCGTCAGCCGGTCGTGCTGCACGCCATCGTGGGTGACGTCACCTGAGGTGAGGAAGAGGATCTCGGGTGCCTCGCCGCCGCCCAGTCGGTATTCGGCCCCGGCGGCGAGACGCACGAGACAGATTCGAAGGTCGCGTTCGGTGAAGGCGCCCAACAGCTTGCGTGCCACGCCGGGGCGGTCGGGATCGGGGAGCCAGGCGAAGCTGTTCGGGTCCATCAGGATGATGTCGTTGTAGCGGGCGGGGAGTAGCTCGGTTGGTCCGAATACGTTCTCCCACACCACGTCACCAGCGGGCGTGCTTCGCGCCTGGCCGTGGGCATCGGTCCAGCTGTAGACGCCGTTCGAGAACGAGCCGCCCGCAGCCTTGAGTGCTGTCGTTGCCTTGAGTCGCTGGTCTGCGCTGTAGAAGCCTCTGCCGTTCGGACCGCCGGCCTGAAGCACGACCATCGCGAGGTTGGGGCTCATCTCCTGCGGCCCGTAATAGACGGACTCGGGAAAGTAGCCGACCCAGCCGGTGGGTAGGACGCTGCCGTCGCCGATCGAGTATTCACCCTCCAGCACGTACCTCACCTGGTCGAAGGGATGGCGATGGCGCGGCGTGGTCCAGGCCTCGCCCTCCTCGCCCGTTGAGTAACGCAGCACGAAGTTGCCGGGAGTGTTCTCAAGCCCGGTCAGCAGCGTGCGAACCTTGCCCTTCGCGGTGCGGGCGGCGGTCAGCTCCTCGGCCTGTGCGGCGCTGGCGATCTGCATGTCGGTTAGCCCCTCCGCTTCTGTTGAGTGTCGGAGGGCCACACGCTGTGGCCGTCCGGTTGCGGGATCACGAAGACGTCGGTGTCGGCGTCGACACGGTCGCGGCGAGAGCTGTAGACCACGACCTTGCCGTGTCCCGCCACCTCGACCTGGTATTCGACTCTTTCGCCGACGAACAGGGCGTTGAGCACCCGGCCTTCGAGTGACTGCCTCGGTCGTGCGCCGGTGGTGGCGGCGACCACGGCGATGTCTTCCGGTCGGACGGCGACCTGCACCGGCTGGCCCGCGCCGAACGCGACTCCCCCACGGGGAGTGCCGGTTACGACGCAGTCCCCGGCGCCTGCCAACGCGACCTCGGCCGTCTTCCCCGACGCCGAACGGGTCGTGCCTGCGAACATGATCGTGCTGCCGATGAAGTCGCGGACGAACTCGGTCGCGGGCTCCTCGTAGAGCTCGTTCGGCTTACCCTGTTGCTGGATCACGCCGGCCCGCATCACCGCGATGCGGTCGGACAGTGCGAGCGCCTCGATCTGGTCGTGGGTGACGAACAGGACCGCGATGTCGAGCTGACGCTGGAGCTGCTTCATCTCGACGCGGAGCTGCTCGCGCAGCTTCGCATCGAGGTTGCTGAACGGTTCGTCGAGCAGGAGGAGGTCGGGCCCGGTGACGATGGCCCGCGCCAGTGCCACCCGTTGCTGTTGCCCGCCGCTCAGCATCGGTGCCGGTCGGTCCTCGTAGCCGCTCATGCCGACTAGGGCGAGGGCCTCCTCGACCTTGGGCCGAATCTTGTTGCGCGGCATGCGCTTGGCCTTCAGTGGAAAGGCGACGTTCTGCGCGACGGTCATGTTCGGCCAGATCGCGTAGGCCTGGAAGACCATGCCGAGTCCGCGCTTGTCGGGCTTCACGGCGTAGCCGCGTGCGGCGTCGACGATGACGCGGTCACCGAAGTGGATGGTGCCACGGTCGGCCTCCTCGAGCCCGGCGACGATCCGCAGGGTCGACGACTTGCCGCAGCCACTCGGCCCGAGCAGAGTGACGAACTCGCCGTGTCGGATGTCGAGGTCGAGCCCGTCGACGGCCGGCAGCCGCGAACCGTGGTAGGTCTTCGAGATTCCGGACAGGCTCATGGCGGCGCGGCCGACGTCGGTCGGGACCGGTGCGGCCCCATGGTCACTGAGCGTTTCAGACCGCAGTAGGGACACGCTGCTCCTCGGTGGTGACTGTCGGAGCGGCGACGCCCGACTGATCGTTCGGAAGGCCCCGCCGATTGGCGATCAGCCGTACCGGCAGCGCGAGGCCGAGTGAGAGCGCCATGATGATCAGGCTGATGATGCCGCCCTCCTCGACGCGCCCGCCCGCGCCGAGCTGGAGGGACATGATCGACAGAGTGGTGGTTTCACGCGAGGCCAGCAGGATGATGCTGGCAGTCGTGTTGGCGGCGTGCACGAAGCTGAGCATGCCCACCAGGACCATGGTCGGGCGCAGGATCGGGATGACCACCCGTAGGTAGGTGCGCAGCCACCCGGCGCCGGAGACCCGGGCCGCCTCCTCCAGGGAGTCGTGCAATTGGACGAGGACGCCCTTGAAGACGTTGGTACCAGTGGTGATTCCGGCGAAGATGAGGACGATGATCAGCGGCCAGATCGTGCCGAACAGCAACTTCAGGCCCGGCGTGACGAGGAACATGATCAGCAGCCCGAAGCCCAGCAGGATGCCCGGCAGCGCCGCCGACGTCCAGATGATGCCGTCGAGGACGGCGCGGCCACGCCATCGGGTGCGCACGATCGCATAGGCGAAGAGCGAGAACAGGATTGGGCTGACCACTGCCGAGACACCGGCCAGCAGCAGGGTGGTCAGAAGCGCCTTGACGAACACCGGGTCGCTCAGCACGTTGCGCCAGTGGTCGGTTGTCCACAGCGGTTTCGTCGTGAAGAAGCCCACCCGCACCATGAAGCTGCCGACACCCACGACGAGCGTGGGCACGATGGTCAGCATGATGAGCAACGTCGCCACCGAGGCGGTCGACAGCCTCCGTAGTCGACCGAGCGGGATCAGTGACGCGCGGTACGCCGACGCGACGGTGGTGTATTGCTTGCGGTGCACGATCCATCGCTGTAGGGGGATGATCGCCGCGATCGCGATCAGCGTGATGCTGGCGAGCACGACCGCGTTGGCGTACTGCGGATCCGGGTCGACGTAGACCATCTGGTAGATCAGCGTCGAGTAGACGTAGTAGCCGAACTGCGAGCCGAGCAGGTACTCGACCTCGAATCCCTGGAAGAACTTGATGAGCTGCAGGGCCGCGACGATGAAGATCGGCGCCACCATGATCGGCAACGTCACCCGCAGTGAGGTCCGCAGCCCCGACATGCCGGAGATTCTCGCGGCCTCCTCGAGCGAACCGTCCATGTTGCGGAAGATGGGGGTGAGCAGGATGACGAAGAAGGCGATGCCGTCCGTCATCAAGCGGACGAAGACGATGCCCCAGAAGCTGTAGACGTTGAACGGGCCCGACTCCACTCCCGGCAGCGTTGCCATCGCCCGGTTGAGGAAGCCCCATTCCGGCGCAAGCAGGTCGATCCAACCGTACGTCGCGGCCAGGGACGGGAAGATGTATGCGACCCAGAATCCGAACTCGAGCGCGCGAGACAGGTAGATGTTGGTGCGGGACAGCAGGAGCGCTATGCCGACTGAGACGGGAAGGCTGATCACCGACACCCAGAACCACACCGACACCGAATTCCAGAGCGCGGGCCCGACGCGCGGATCACTCCAGACCCGAGCCCAGTTGGCGGTTCCCCACTGCCACGGGTCGATGAGGATGTTGGGCGCGGTGTTGAGGCTCATCACCAGCAGGATCAGCGTCGGGATGAGCAGGTACGCCCCGACGACGATCACCACGGCCGCCATGATGAAGTCGCCCTTGCGAATTCGGCGTTTGGGCTTGCGGTCCTCGGTCGGCGGCGGGGTCGGCCCGCCGGCGTGGACCGGCGTATCGATCGTGTCGACGGTCATCTACGGCGTGATCTTCAGCTCGGCGAACTTCTCCTTGAAGTAGGCCTGCGCTTCGGCACGTGCCCGCGCGAACGCGTCGGGGTCGTAGGTCAGCTTGTAACCCGGCGTGCGTAGCCGATTCCAGTCCTCGTCAGGAATGGCGCCCTGTGGTACATCGTTGCGGAACGACTGGGATCCGGGGCGTTCCTTGGTGACCAGGAGAGCGTTGTAGACGGTCTGGCCCTGCTTCGACAACAGCCAGTTCACGAAGAGCTTGGCGGCTGCAGGATTGGCGGGGGGGTCGAAGACGCCGAGCTGACCTTCGATGGCAGCGTCGGGCCCTTCCTTCAACGTGCGCGTCAGGTTGGCGATCGGCAGGCCGGAATCCTTGGCGGCGTTGATGTCCGAGATCGCGAACTCCCCGAAGACCCCCATGTCCCACTGGCTGCGAAGGATGCCGTCGGTGTACGCGCGCGACCCACCGAGCGGTACGACGCCGACGGACTGCTTGGAGAGCAGTTCGTCGAAGAAGCTCTGCCCGAGGACCATCCAGGCATCGGTGGCCTCGCGGTCCGCCTCGCCGGCAGCCACGTTGCCCACGACGATCTTTCCGGTCCACCGGGGGTCAAGGAGATCCTGCAACGATTGCACGGAGTCGAGGTCCTCCTGCGTGACCTTGTCGGTGTTGTAGTAGATGTTCAGGACGTTCGGCACGAGCGTGGCGATGTAGAGGGTGACGTACTGCTTGGTTGCGGCGTCGAACCACGGGACGTCCTTGAGGTACCAGCCCGACCGGTCCGTGATGTCGGGATGGATGAGCATCGGCGCGAGGGGCGCGTACGCGTTCGCCTTCAGGAATGTGTTGGTTCCACTCGACCCGAGCAGTGAGACGTCCACCGTGTGGCGACCCTGGGTCCGCTCGGCCAGCACACGTGAGTTGATGTCCGACGAGCTGCCGGTGCTGACCACGACGTTGATCCCGAACGTCTTGCCGAAGCAGTCCCAGACCGGCTGCTCGGCGGCTTTGACGTTGGTGCCCGCGACGATCTGCAGAGTGCCCTCGGCCTTCGCCTTCGCGATGAGGTCCGACCAGGCCGGCTGAAAGTCCGCCGGGACCGGGTTCGCGGATTCCGTGCACAGCGCGGAGGTGTCGGCGGTCGGGCCGGCGGCCGTGGAGCCGCCTCCGGCGCTGCAGGCCGTCGCGAGGATGGTCATGACGGCCATCGCCGCGGATGCAAGACTTCGATGTCTCTTCATTTTGCCTCCGGGGCAGGTCGGGGCCGGGATTCGTCCGTTCGTCCCGCTGTGGAAAAACGGTAAATCACCAAACGGTTACCACACGGTTACCAAACCTTAGGACGGTGTCCGGCGTGATGTCAATCACTTCCCGCCAGGGCTCCGGCGGGCCCCGCACGGCCCGGCTCAGTCCGTAGGGGCGACACTGTCCTCGTCGTCGGCGAGGCGGGCAGTGGCCACCCCGTGGTCGTCGGTCAGTACCACGCAACTGTCGCGGGGCACCCGAACGACGACCGCATCACCCGGCCGGAAGCGCCGGTTGGGGTGGCAGCGCGCGGTCAGTGTCGCGCCGCCGACGCTGACCTCGGCGTCGAGAGACTCCCCGACGAACACGCACTCGGCGATGCGACCCTCGAAGATGTGGGACGGGTCGTTCAGCGGCGCCTCGTCGGGCCGGTACAGCTCGACGTCCTCGCGGCGCATCGCGACCGTGACGGCCGTCCCGTCAACGATGCCATCGGGGCACGTGGCAACTATCGGGCGATCCCCCAGCGCGGTGAGCAGCGTGCCCTCGCCCCGACTGTCGACGCTGACGACCTTGGCATCGATGAAATTGCTGGTGCCGACGAAGCTCGCGACGAAGGCCGACTCCGGATGCTGGTAGATCGCGCGCGGCGTGCCTTCCTGGATGATCTCACCCTGGTTCAGCACGGCGATGCGGGAGGACATGCTCAACGCCTCGGCCTGGTCGTGCGTGACGTAGAGCGTGGTGATGCCGAGTCGGCGCTGCAGCCGTCGTACCTCGGCGCGTAGCCGGTCACGAAGCTTGGCGTCGAGGTTGCTGAGCGGTTCATCCAAGAGCAGGAGCTTCGGCCGACGGACGAGCGCACGCGCGAGCGCGAGCCGTTGCTGTTGGCCTCCCGACAACGCCGTCGCCATGCGATTCTCGAGCCCGTCCAATGCCACGGTCGCCAGCGCCTCCTGGACCCGGGTGTCGATCTCGGCGCGCGACGAACGCTTCTTCGCGACGCGCAGTGGATACGCGACGTTCTCGAAGACCGTCATGTGCGGCCAGATCGCGTAGCTCTGGAAGACCATCCCGATGTCCCGTCGATTCGGCGGTACGAACGTGTTCGGTGCCGACACCATCGTCCCGGCGACGATGATCGTTCCGTGGTCCGGCCGCTCCAGGCCAGCAACGCATCGCAGCGTCGTCGTCTTGCCGCATCCGGACGGGCCGAGCAGCGTGTAGAACTCGCCTTCGTCGACGTGGAAACCGATGTCGCGGATGGACCGGACGGTGGATTTCCGTTCTCCGCGGTAGTCCTTCTGGAGGCCGTCTACGGACAGTGCCTGGGAGGTAGGGGACATCGGGATACACCCTTCGTTGGGTCGGGACGGACGGTGGACGGGAGAGATCCGGGTCCCATGTAGCGCCGTTGACACCTGAAAGTCTCCGCCCTAGAGTCCAGGTAACCACATGGTGATTTAGCGCGCTAGGCCCATTCGACAGCTTTCTGACGTGGGCGAGAAGGAGGACAGACAGGTGACGGTCACGTCAGTCGAGGACGCTGTGCGCACGGGTAGGTAGAAGTGGTCTCACCGTGAGTCGCCTCTGTCTCGGCTCCATGTACTTCGGTGGCACGACGCCGGAAGACGAGGCCACCGAGCTCATGAAGGCGGCACTCGACAACGGAATCACGTTCTGGGACACCAGCAATATGTACAACGCGGGTCGGGCCGAGGAGGTCATGGGCCGTGGGCTCAAGAGCCTCAACGCCCGCGACGAGGTGGTGCTGGAGACGAAGGTCTTCTACAAGATGGGGGAGGGGCCCAACGACAAGGGCCTCGGCCGCAGGCACATCATCCAAGAGCTGGACAATCAGCTCGAACGGCTGCAAACCGACTGGATCGACATCTACTACCTGCACCGGGCCGACTTCGAGACTCCAATGGAGGAGACCCTCGCGACCATGGACTCGTTG
>Ga0193743_1000578_pt1 | contig 28724 bp, 33 predicted proteins | sample L2c2metaG_FD_143038 | JGI IMG/M metagenome (GOLD analysis project Ga0193743, IMG submission 143038) | Soil microbial communities from a riparian zone of the East river system, Colorado, United States - L2c2 | ecosystem: Environmental > Terrestrial > Soil > Riparian zone | place: USA: East River...
CCCTAACTTAGCGGCATTGCATCACAGCCAAGGCGAACCAATCCTCCACCCACTACCCACACCACACCAACAAAACGCTGACCCGCCCCCATTTTGACAAGCCCGCCCGCCACACCCAGCACAAGGAGAGCACCGAGCCGACGTACCTACCGGGCCGCCAGCCCGGCTAGTACCGCAACCGCCGCTGCAAACTAGGCGCAGGTCACCCTGTCCCCGCCCGGTGCTCGGTGCCGCGGGCGACCGCTTGCCCGATCGGGGTCTGCCACCACGCCACATCGGGCTGCCGGTCCGGCCACAGCAGCTTCATCAGGTGGTGGGCCACCTGTTCGTTGCCGCCGAGCAACTCGGTCGCCCACATCACCGAGTAGGTCTCGGTCCGCTGCTCGAGGGTGCCCAGGACATCGGTCAACGGCAGTAGCGCCGACAGGTTGTGCACAACCGCGCCCACCTCGGCGCGCAGCTGGCCGACCAGCTGCCCCAACAGCTCGTCCACTGTCTCGTCAGTCATGGTGTCTCCAGACGTCGGCCGGATGTTGAGAGTCGCTGGCAACCCGCGTGGGTTGGGCGGTGAGTGTGGCCCGGATGGGGCGGCTGAGTCCAGGCCCAAAGCTGATTCGTCACCCCGCCGGGATCTGGCAATTCTCGCATCGACTGTAACGCGCGGCGCTTTGTCGACCTTCGGTTCGAGATCCTGCGGATACACACCCGCACCGTGCCCCTCGCCGACGCGGTCGACCTGCGGCAATCGGCGCTCAACGCTCAACGCTCAACGGCGGCGCGGCGAAAGGTCACGGGCAACGGGCCAACCGGACGATCGAGCGGGTGCGCGCGGCCGACCAGATCCTGGAGGACCTCCGGGGCCGGATCCTGCGCGGCGAGTTCGCGCACGGCTCGCGCTTCCCGGCGGAGCGGGACCTCGCCGAGAAGTACGGCGTGAGCACCGGCACCGTGCGCGAAGCGGTCCGCGCCCTCGCCGCGACGGGGTTGGTGCGGGTTCGGCACGGCAGCGGGTCGTAGGTCACCGGGCGATCGGAGACCATGATCGCGGTGTCCCTGGCCTCCGCGATTCAGCTAGAGGGCTCACCTGCCACTGACGTGATGGACATCCTCGGAGTGCTCAACTCACATGCCGCGGGTCTCGCCGCTCGCCAGGCGACCGACGAGGAGATCGCCTCGCTGCGGGGGGCCCGGTGGTCGTCGACCGAGCCCCGCGGACGGCAGCTGATGGTCGTGCTCTCCGGCCGGGGCGCCCTCGGGCAGACGCCGATCGGGCGGCTGGCGGCCCTTCAGGTCGAGTCGGGGGAGACGCTCGATCTCTCGGCCGAGACCGAGACCGAGCTGTTCGTCATCGGCCTGCCGCCGGTGGTCGTTCGTCGGGGGAGTCAGAGCAGTTCGACCACGTGGAGATCACCGACGCCGTACGGCAGACATAGCTTCCAGTTCAACCGGGGCGTCGCCAGGTGCCGGCCGCAGGAGGTCCACCAGGCTGATGAGGAACGCCACACCGACCAGCACGGCTGGGCCGGTCAGACCGAGCCCGACGGCGGCGTAGTAGTTCCCGCCTGTTCGGGCGAGCTCGCCGAAGAACAGCGCGCTGACCAGTGCAGTGCCGAGAGTTACCCCGACGCGTTGGCCGGTTTCGTAGACCCCGGCGGCCACCCCGGCGTCCCGGGTAACAGAGCGCAGGGTGAGCGTCTGGTTTGCTGAAATGACCAATCCACACCCGCAGCCCGCGACGAGCAGCGGGGCGGCCAGTACCAGAGCGGTGTTCGGTCCGGTCCAGTTGGAGGTGAGGATCGCCAGGGCGATCAGCCCGATCGTCGCCACCGCGCTGCCGAGCACCACGAGCAGCCGACCGACCCGGTGCACGATGCGTCCACTGATTATCGCCGAACCGGTGGAGGCCACCGTGAAGATCAGTGTGGAGAGCGCCGCCTCGAGCGCCGAGTACTTGAGCCCTTGTTGGAGGAACAGCGTGATAACAAGGAAGATTCCGGTGAATCCGGAATAGAAGGCCGCCGCGATCATGGTCCCGACCGAGTAGCTGCGTATCAATAGCATTTTCAGATTGACCAGCGGGTGCCCGTCGCGCGAGCTGAGGCGATGTTCCCGGATGACGAAGAGAACGAGCCATGCGGCGCCGACGGGGAACAGCCACAATTGGGGCTGCGCATGGGTTCCGGTCGCCTGCAGCAGCGGCAGCATGAAGGCCAGGACGCCGAGCCCGAGCAGCAGCGCGCCTAGAAGGTCCAGCGGGTGATGCACGGGGCGCGGCTCATCTCCCGGCAGCACCTTCAACGCGAAGGCGAGGGTCACGAGTACGACCGGTATTGACAGATAGAACACGAAGCGCCATCCGCCGGCCGTTCCGAACGCTTGCAGGATCAATCCGCCGATCAGCGGTCCGATCGCCGTGGACAGACCGACCGTCGCACCGTAATAGCCGAACGCCTTGCCTCGCCGGGATCCGGCGAACATCTCCTGCATCAGGCCGATGACCTGCGGAGCGAGCAGGCCGGCGGCGATGCCCCGAGAGAGCCGCCCGATGACGAGCACGATGGCGTTCGGTGCGCCTCCGCATATCAGCGCGGTAATACCGAACAACGCCAGCCCTATAAGAATAAGCTTCTTGCGCCCGTACTCGTCGCCCAGCCTTCCGGCTGGCACGAGTGTTAGGCCGAAGGTCAGTGCGTAGCCGGCCACAGCCCAGGACATCTCAGTCGGAGACATATCCAAGCCGACCTGCATCGATGGCAGCGCAACATTGACGATGCTCACGTCGAGTAAGGTCATGAAACCGATCACCAGACAGATGAGCAGTGCGCCTCGTCGGCTCTCGGTGTTTCCGGAAAGGTCTTCGACCCGGCTGTCCACGAGCACCACAATCTTCCGCGTAGGGTACCTATCGAATTCTTGGCGGCCGTACGGGTGTTCAGCCCGTGTCCGCGACCAGGTTCACGCTTTCGACTCCAGCGACCGCGCACGCTTCGTCGTTCTCCGGACGATCTCCGCTGACACCGATCGAGCCGAGCAGGCTGCCCCGTGAGTCACGGACCAGCACACCCCCGCGAGACGATGCGATACGACCATCGGAGATGGCGGCCAATGCGGCGAAGAAAGCGGGGTCGCGGGTCGCGTGCCGCGCACCCGCGGCGCCGCCCACGCCGGTACCCAGGCATCCCCAGGCCTTCGCGTGCGCGATCCCCGGCCGCAGGATCCCCGCGCCGTCCTCGCGCTTCACCACCAGCGGATGGCCGCCCGGATCGAGCACGGTAATGGTCAACGGGCGCAGCTCGAGCTCGCGCGCCTTACTCAGCGCCGCGTCCACAACGTCCGATGCCTGGGACAAGGTCAACATTTGTCTCCGCTCCTTCCGGTCAGATGACCTGCTTGGCGTCCTCGAACTGGATGGCGCCGTCGGTGGAGGCGAGGTCGAACTGGTCGGAGGGGGTGGCTGGCAGTTGGACGGGGGGCAAGCCCACGACGTGTAGCACCATTTCCTCGGTGACGTTCAGCTGTAGTTCTTCGCCGGCCTCGACCTGGAGCGCGGCCAGTCGGCCGATCTTGGTGTCGTCCACCGTGGCTTCGCCGGACAGGGCGACGATCAGCCGACGGCCGTCGTCGGTGGTCGAGGTCCACGCCGCCCCGGAATCAATCTTGATCTGCTCGATCCAGAAGGCCCGCTCGGTGAACGAACCGAGGTACTTGCGCGCCACGCCGGGCTCCCCAGGCACGGGCAGCCAGTTGAAGTGCGCGGGGTCCATGATGATCACGTTCTTGTACCGGGGGCGGGGAAACTTGATGTCCCGGGGCGCCCGCTGCTCGCTCTGCGGCCGTCGCGACGACGGGCCCCGACCACGGCCGGCGGACATGCCCAGACCTGACGCCCCGCCGAACTGCAACACCAACTGCAACTGCTTCGGGTCACCCAGCGGGTCGTCCTGCGGCCCGTAGGTTCCCCCCTCCGGGAAGTAGCCGATCTCGCCCTCGCGCAGAATGCCCTGCTCACCCAGGTTCATATCGCCCACCAGCGGCAGTCGGATCTGCTCAAAGGTGTGCCGGTGCCGGGGCATATTAAAGTCCCCTTCCTGGCGGCCGAGGATGTAGCGGTAGTTCTCCAACAACTCAGGCTCACCACCCATCAGCAGATAGTTGAACGACACCGTGCCTCTCGGGTGATCCTGGTGAAAACCGTTCTCGTCGAATGGTGCGACCTTCATCTCGGTCCTCCGTCTTGGTCTTTGGTTGTGAACTCCTTGTTCGGACGCAAGAGCGCCTATACCTGGACGGGCGCGGCGTTCAGTGATGCGGACCTGAGCCGATGGCCTCAGCTCGCCGCCGCGCTTCTCGTCGGCGTTCACCGTCTAACTGGAAGCTAACCTACCTGGTAGCTTAGGGTCAATGTAGGTACCGAGCTTCACATGAAGGGCTTAAGGTCGATGTCCGCCGCGGACGAGCGGCACCGGGCCGCCGACCTGGTCAGGCCGCGTCGCAGTGGGGAGCTACTGACGTTTCCGTACGGGCGGGTTGCTGAGAGTGACGTGGTTCTCCAGCCAGGACGACAAGAGTCGAGCCGAACCGGCGTCAGAAACCTTCCCCTGTCCGCGTCGCATCCGCTGGATCCGATCGATAACTGACTTGTGATATGTCCGAACTGTCTCACCTGCGCGCGCCGCATCACGAGATGCCAACGCATCCACGATGTCCATCCGCATGTCGCGCAGGCCACCCGCCACCTCTCGCCAACCGGTCACATCCCGGCCGGACATCTCGGTGGCAAGTCCAATCTGGACCTCGGTGATGAAGCGGCAGATGGCGACCAGAAGCGGGTTGTGAGATATCTCGGCGAGGATCTGGAAGTACCGCATCAAATCAGCTGAGATCTGCTCGACGCTCTCCACCGTGCTGGTCTGCTCCGCGGCGCTTCGTAATGACGCTATCTCCGACTCGGTCGCATTCTCGACGGCCAGCTCGGCAGCGTGGGAATAAAGCGCGCCGAGAACACCGAACACGTCCCGTGGAGTCATCCGCTCGAATTGAACAATTGATGCGATGGATATCGCGACCATTTTGTCGACCTGTGCGGTGACAACAGATCCGGTTCCTGTTCGGGTGTCGACCAGCCCCATTGCGGAGAGCACGCGGATCGCCTCGCGAATCGTCGGCCCGCTGACCCCGTAGTGGAGTGCCAACTCACGTTCGGCGGGCAGCTTCTCGCCCGGCGTCAGTTCGCCGGTGAGGATCTGTGCGCGGAGATCTTCCAGGATCTGGTCAGCGACGCGACCGCGGGTGACTCTGCTGCCCGCGTTCTCGAACGTCATCGTTGACCCTCGTCCCCACATCGGATGGCCGCGGCCGCATCAGCTCCTTCTAAGGTACCTAGTAACTTGCTGGCTGGCCATTCGTTGACTGCCTCGGACGCGCCCGGGAGCACTGTCGGGTCCCACGTGCCGGTTCGCGCTCGGGTCAAGCCGCCCAGAGAAGAAGTTGCATCGGAAGTCAAATTCGAAGGAGTGCACTTGTTCATCCCTGTCAGGTCAACGATCACGTCAGCGCTCGCGGTAGCCGTCGTCACTCTCGGCGCAGCTGGAACCGCGTACGCCGCCGAGCCTTCCGGGACGCATGTGGCGGAAGCCGCGCAGGTATCCGCTCTGTCGGCGCTGCCGCACAAGTTTCGCGCCAAGTTCCGGACGCTGCAGGATTGCCAGCGTCAAGCGCAACATGACCACCCAGGCAAGCAGGGGGATTGGGACTGCCGGCAAGGACCCGACAAGGGCAACCCCTGGGAGTACTGGGGAGCCTAGGGTTCGCGGGACTTTCGGGTCAGCCGCAAAACTTTGGTAATCCGGCGGGCCCCGACCGTCCGTGCGATGGTCGGGGCCCGTCCGTACGGCTCGTGCCGGGCGCAACCGCCTGCCGTCGGCAAGGTTGACCCTACCTACCAAATAGGTTTACGTTAATGGTAGGGATTTTGAGGGTGAGGTGGCGCGAGCCGTGCCGATGTCGCAATCGCCGGCAAAATTGTACCGCGGGCGGGTGGCTGATCAGATCGTAGAGGACCTGCGCAGGCAGATTCTCAGCGGTGCGCTGCCCGATGGCGCTCGTTTGCCGGCGGAACGTGAGCTGGCCAGCCACTACGACGTGAGCGCTCCGACCATCCGCGAGGCTGTTCGGGTGCTGACCGCCATGGGGCTGCTCAGCACGCGCAACGGCAGCCGGACAACCGTCACCGCACGTGGTGACGTTCTGCTGGCGATGTCCATTGCCTCAGTCGTCCAGTTCGAGAAGATGACCGCCCGTGACGTCTTGGGTCTGTTGGGCGCGCTCAATGCCTACGCGGCCGAGCAGGCCGTGGAGCGGGCGTCGGAGGAAGACATCGCCGAGCTTCGCGCCGCGGCCGAGCAGACGGCGGAGAACGACGATGCGAAGGCGGGCTGGGCGGCTCTGAAGCACTATTTCGTCACTCTCTCCGCGATCTCGCACAACCCGTTGCTCGCCGCCCTGTGCCGATTTATCACGGAAGTACAGGTTGCCCTGGCTGCCGAACTATCCAGCGGCGGCAGGGAGGGGCCGCGGCTCGCGGGCTCCATGTACAAGGCGCGAATCGAGATCGCCGAGGCGATCGCCCAGCGAGATTCGTCCCGCGCTGTCCAGCTCGTGCGCGAGTATCACCAGACGGTCATCAAACGCATCCAGTCCTCACCGGGCGCGAAGAAGCTGAGGGAAGAAGACCCCGGACTCGCCAACTTTCTGTCCGAATGGCTGGCCGCGAACGTTGGTGTCGGCGGGCGCTCCTGAACCCGACTGTAACGCCAGCCGGTTTTCCGACTCTGTACCTCCAAGCGTCGGCCTTGGAGGAAACCATGAACACTCTCGCCACCAGCTTCTTCGCCAGTCGGGTCACCGGGGGTGCGGCCACCGCGACCGCGGCGCTCCGGGTGTTCGCCGGGGTGTTCTTCGTACTTTTCGGGCTGCTGAAGTTCCTCGCGCACGAACTCGAGCTGTCGGAGTTCGTCAAGTACGGCTTCCCGGACTCCAGCCTGATCGTCTACCTGGTCGGCCTGCTGGAGGTGGGCGCCGGGCTGATGCTGATCGTCGGGATCGGCACCCGGCTGGCCGCGGCGGGCCTGGCGATCGTGATGGCCGGCGCGATCCTGACCGCCGGGCTCAAGGTCGGCGGCTGGTTCCACCTCGGCGTGGCGCCGACGATGCTGGCCGTGCAGCTCTATCTGCTGTGGGCCGGCTCGGGGCGCGTGGCGTTCGACAGGAAGTTGGCGGCGGTGTGACCGCTATCCTCGCTCCGTGCACGCGGGTGCCGGATCGTCGGCCTCGTCACCGGCGCGGCCGCTTCCGCCGGATGGCGAGCTCCTCGCGCGGCTGCGTGCCGGCGAGGAGGCCTCGTTCGCCCTGGTGCTGGACAGTTGGTCGGGCGGGATGCTGAGGTTGGCCCGCTCGTTCGTCTCCACCCCGGACTCCGCCGCCGAGGTGGTGCAGGACGCCTGGCTCGCCGTGCTGAGCAACATCGACCGGTTCGAGGGCCGCGCCGCGCTCAAGACCTGGGTGTACCGGATCCTGGTGAACACTGCGAAGCGTCGGGCCGTTCAGGAGAGCCGAACGGTGCCGCGAAGCAGCCTGACGCCCGAGCCCTCTGGGCCGACTGTCGACCCGGACCGGTTCCAGAGCGCGGACGAGCCCTACCCAGGGCACTGGCGCCAGATGCCGCTGCCCTGGCCGTCGCCGGAGCAGCGCGCGCTGGACGAAGAGCTGCGGTCCCACCTGGAGCGGGCGCTGGCCGCGCTGCCCGACCGACAGCGGATCGTGATCACCCTGCGGGACGTCGAGGGGTACCCGGCCGACGAGGTGTGTTCGATGTTGGACATCTCGGCGGCGAACCAGCGCGTGCTGCTGCACCGGGCGCGCGGGTACGTCCGGGCCGAGCTCGAGGCCTACTTCGCGTCGCCGGGCGAGCCAGGGGAGGGAGCGGGATGAACCAGCTCGACTGCGACCAGCTTGTCGAGCTGGTCACCGAGTTCCTCGAGGGAGCGCTGGACGCCCGCACCGAGCGGCAGGTGGTCGACCATCTGGCGCTGTGCGACGGCTGCGGTACGTACCTGGACCAGATGCGGCAGACCGCGCGCAGCCTGGGCGAGCTGCCACCCGACCGCCTGCCCGAGTCCGCGCGCGCTGCCCTGCTGGACGCGTTCCGCGCTCGCCCGGGAGCCGAACCACGTGGAGGGGTTACTTGATCTGGACCTTGTCGCCGGGGTTGAGGGTGGCGAAGAAGCGCTGCGCGGCGGCCATGCTCAGGTGCACGCAGCCGTTGGAAGCGGTGGCCGGGTTGCCGGCGTGGAAGGCGTCGCCGGGGTAGAAGAACACCGAGTAGGGCATCGGGGCGTGGAACTCGGTGCTGTAGAAATGCGCGTCTTTGGACAGCACCGAGAACGTGCCCTTCGGCGTCTTGGCGCTCTTCGATCCGCCGTGCGCGGGCACCGGCCCGTAGGTGACGTGCCCGGCCCCATCGGTCAGCCACGCCTGCTGTTTGGACAGGTCCATGCACACCTTCGCGCTCGTCGAACAGGGGGTGCTCGAGTGCGCGGCCGGCGCGGTGGCCGCCAGTTCGGTGACCGCCGGGCTGGGCGCCAGGCTTCCCGCGAGGGCGGTGGCCAGCACGGCCGCGACGGCCAGCGCGACCGGCCCCGGCGTCATGCGACCCATCGACCGAAGCCGTGCCCTGGTAACCATCGGCTGCCCCTCATGCTGCTGTGACCATGGATCCCCGGACGGCGGATCTGCTCGGACGGAGTCTGACACGGGGGATCAACGCAGCGCTGCGATCGACGACCCCGGCCGTTCAAGGAGTTCTCAGGAACGGCCCAGCGAAGGTCACCCGGATGCGAACGCCCGAATCACGGATCCTGCCGCGTCAGGCCCTATTGGTGGTCCCAGGATCGGGAGATCGATCCCGGTAGCGCGGTACTCGGCGAGCCGCTGTTGGCAGTGCTCGACCGGGCCGATCAGACAGAACGCGTCGAGCAACGCGTCGCTGAGCGACTCCGCACCGCGGCCGGCTGCCATCTGAGCGGCCTCGGCCACGAATCCGCTGCTTCGCCACAACCGCTGGAAGAACGGGAACCCGGTGTAGAGAGCTAGGTTCTGCCGTGCGGCTTGGCGCATCTCGTCAAGGTCGTCTCCGATGAACGTGGGTAGCCCGAGGGTGACGTCGAGTGGACCGAGGTCATGGGCTCTGGCTCGCCCAGGGCGCAGGTATAGGAGTGACGCAGATAGACGTTCGCGATCCACGTCCCTACCTGAATACGCTCTGTGACCGAACCCATCAATTGCGCGGTTGCCAGCGCGTTATTGTTGACCTCAGTGGTGAAAATTGCGTCGAATCCCGCGGTGAACCTCCCAGGAGGACGGTTCGTCGGCGCCAGCTACCTCACCCGGTACCGGCACTGGGCGATCCCGGCAAGGCTGGCCGCGGGTGCCCCGGCGTGCCATAGGACTGGGTGTTGCAGCCATTCGAGTTGGCGCCGCCGTACGAGTTGACGCCCCCGCCCTCAGCGGCGGCGCAGGCATTCGAATTAGCGCCGCCGTAGGAGTTGGCGCCGCCGTACGAGTTGGCCCCGCCGTACGAGTTGGCGCCGCCGTACGAGTTGCCACCGTTGTCCGCGGCCGTGGCGAGCACGTCGGCCCGTGGGGCGCTGATCGGAGCGGCGGACGCTGTACCCGCGGCGAAGGCCAGTGACGCCACCGGCACGAGCGCGAGAACAGTCAGCCGCTGCCAAATACGACGATCCATGGTGTCCTCCAGCTGGGTACGCCACGAGGTCGGTACTAGATCCGACGGCCGTGACCATCCCCAAGACCACGATAGGCGCGAGCTCGTTCGTCCGTCCCCAATCTGAGGCCTGTTGGCTGAGAGCGCGTCGGGTTCGACGCGCCGGCAGAATGGTCGGCGAGGGGGTTCAAGGGGCGCGACTCAGGACAGATCGGCGCCGCCCCGCACGACTACTTCGCGCAGACGTATGCGCGGGGCCGGCTGCTCACCCCGGAGGCCTCGGCGCGGTCGATGGTGGCGAGGTTGGCCGGCGAGGCCACCGGGCAGATCTGGGACGTGGCCGACCCGATCTGAGCCAGGCGACGCGCGATGGTCCCGGTCCGCGCGGATCCCTGCCCACCGCGGCTTGGCACTCGAAATCCGTTGCTCCCCACGGCTTGCATACATTAAGCTCATCACCCGTTCATCACGGTGTGGCAGAGGAACGAGGCTGGTATGTCAGCCCAGGACTCGACGTACAACTGGTTGCGTCAGCGCATCGTGACGCTGCCCCGGCACGAGGCCACGTTCCTCAGCGAGGTCGCCCTGGCCACTGAAGCCGGAGTGTCGCGGACCCCGGTGCGTGAGGCGCTACTGCGCCTCGAGGCCGAGGGTTGGCTGCGCATCCTGCCGAGAAAGGGCGCCTTGATTTCCCCGATCTCGGACGCCGAGGTCGACGCGGTGATGCAGGCGCGGCTGCTCGTCGAGGAGTGGGGAGTCCGCGAGGTCGTCGAACGTGGCGAACAGCTCGTGGACCGGCTGGACGCGCTCGTCCAGGAGCAATGCCGTTGCCGCGATGATCCAGCCACGTTCATCGATCTGGATCGGGAGTTCCACCGGACGATCGTGACCGCGGCGGGCAACCCCGTGCTGAGCGATTTCTACGAGAGCCTGCGCGACCGGCAGCTGCGCATGGGTCTACAAGCCATGGTGACCGACGCCGACCGTGCCGAGCAGGTGGTCACCGAGCACCGCGCGATCGTCGATGGATTGCGCAACCTCAACCAGGACGACGCGCTCCTGGCGCTGCACGGGCACCTGGACAAGACCCTGTCGGTGCTGCGATCGGCGCCTGCTTTCACGCCGCTGCGCGGCATCACGAGCAGACGCTGAGCGGCCCGGTCCCGCGGGTACGAGGTCACAAGGAGGGCCTGATCATGCGCACGGGCAAGGAATACCTAGAGTCATTGTGTGATGGCCGCACGGTGATCGTGGACGGTGAGCACGTCCAGGACGTCACCGCGCACCCGGCGTTCGCCGGTATCGCCAAAACGGTGGCACAGATGTATGACTTCGCCGCTGACCCGGCGAATGGGATGGCCGCCATCGCGCCGGAGACGGGGCGCGCTGCGCTCAAGCCGTTCATGATTCCGCGAACCCCCGAGGGGCTGCGCGAGCGCCGGGAGGCGATCACCAGATGGGCCCAGCTCTCGCATGGCTTCGTGGGCCGCGGTCCCGACCACGTCGCCGCGTTCCTCGCCGGGTTCGCCAGCCATCCCGAGGCGTTCAACCGCAACGGGCACCAGCTCGGCACCAACGTCACCAGGTGGTACCGCAGACTGCTGGATGACTCCCTGTTCTTCAGCTACGTGATCATCCCGCCCCAGGTGAGCCGGGCAACCACAGCGCACGGCTGGGACGGCGACTTCGTGCAGGTCGGCGTCGTCGAGGAGAACCAGGACGGCATCGTGTTGCGCGGCGCACAGATGCTCGGGACGGGCACCGCGGTGAGCGACTACCTGCTGGTGTCCTGCATCAAGCCGCTCACCCCCGAGGATGTCGACCACGCGGTCACCGCCGTGGTCCCCGTCGCCGCACCGGGGTTGAAGACGTACTGCCGGCGGCCGTACGCGGTCGGCCAGCCCAGCGCCTACGACTATCCGATGTCCAGCCGCTTCGACGAGACCGACGCGCTGGTTGTGTTCGACGACGTGCTCGTGCCCTGGCCGGACGTGTTCGTGTGCCGCGATGTCGACGGGCTGCGTGCCCAGTTCTTCGAAACCAGCGCCCACGTGTTGGGCAACAGCCAGGCACAGATCCGGTTCGCGACGAAAGTCCAGTTCCTCGCCGGAGTCGCGCGCAAGATCTGCGAAGTCAACCAGATCGACAAGATCCCGAGCGTGCTGGAAAAGCTCGGCGAGCTGGCCGCTCTTGCCGCCACAGTGGAGGGCATGATGCTGGCGGCGGAGTACGCCTGCTCGGTCGACATGCTTGGTGTCTGTCGACCACACCCGCGGTTCGTCTACGGCCCGATGGCCCAGCAGGCGGAGACCTACCCTCGGATCCTGCACATCATCCGCGAGCTCGCCGGCGGCGGGGTGATCCAGCTTCCGGCCTCGTACAAGGAGTTGATCGACGACCGGACGCGTCACGACATGGCGCGCTACGTGCAGTCGCCCGGCTACCCCGTCGAGGAACGGGTCAAGCTGTTCAAGCTCGCCTGGGACGTAGTCGGCTCTGAGTTCGCCGGCCGGCACCACCAGTACGAGATGTTCTACGCGGGCGCGCCGTTCGTGGCGAAGGGCTACGCCTACCGCAACTACGGATACGACGACGCCGCGCGCGCAGTCGATTTGTTCCTCGACAGCTACAGCCTTGCGTCAGCGACCGTTGGGGCACGATAGGACATGGCGAAATCCGAACGGGAGTTCTCCTCCGTCACCGCCGTCGGATGGACATCGGTGCCGGGCAGCGCCTGCCCAGGCCTCGACGAGCGCGTCCTGGCCAGCGACGGGCCCATCGCGACCCGGATTCTGCGCTTCGCGGCCGGCACCGACACCAGCCCGAACGGGGTGCAGGTACACGACTTCTGGGAAGAGGTCTACATCCTCACCGGGTCCATCACAGACCTGCGTCTGGAGCAGACCTTCACCGAGGGCGATTACGCCTGCCGCCCGCCCGGTATGCCCCACGGCCCGTGGCGCTCGCCGGACGGATGCACCACGTTCGAGGTCCGCTACCGGGACTCCAGGTCACGGTGATGACCACCTATGAGGCCGCACCCCTGGACAGTGGCGCGCTGCGGCGGACGATGGGCCGCTTCGCCACCGGCGTCGCCGTGATCACCGCCGAGCACCACGGGCAGCGACACGGCATGACGGTCAACTCGCTCACCTCGGTGTCGCTCGCCCCGCCGATGCTGCTGGTTTCCTTCACCCGGGGCAGCCGCACCGCCGACGCGGTATCACGGGCCGCCCGCTTCGGGGTCAACGTGCTCTCCGCCCGGCAGGAGGCCATCTCCAATCACTTCGCGCGCCGCGGCGAGGACCATTTCGCCGAGGTGCCCCTCGACCAGGGTCCGCTCGGAGTGCCGCTGATCAGCAACGCCATCGCGCAGATCGTGTGCACGGTCGGGCGCGAAATCGGCGCCGGCGATCACGTCATTGTGCTCGGCAACATCGTCCACATCCGTCATCGTGATGGCCTGCCGCTGTGCTTTTTCAGCGGTACCTACGGCGACTTTCACGATCGCGGCAACCCAGCCGAGTTCTGGTACTTCTGAGCCTGACTGCACAGAAAGGCGGAAGGCGCTCGCCCCGCTACCTCACCCCGTAGGGGCCGTCGTAGCTTCTGGGCACGCCATGGGAATGAGTGTGGCGGTGCTGGGGAGTGCAGCCATAGGAGTTGACGCCGCCATAGGAGTTGACACCGCCGGCATCAGCCGCGGCGCAGCCGTCCGAATTAGTGCCGCCGTAGGAGTTGGCGCCGCCGTAGGAGTTGACGCCGCCGTAGGAATTGGCCCCGCCGTAGGAGTTGGCGCCGCCATCATCGGCGCTCAGCTTGGGCGCCGAGCTGAAGCTGGCTGTGGTCACGGCCGGCACGTCGGCCTGTTGGGCGCTGACCGGAGCGGCGAAAGCCGTACCTGTAGCGAGGGCCAGCGCGGCGACCGGCCCCAGAGCGAGTGCCGCCAGCCGCTGCCAACTACGACGATTCATCGTGGTGTCCTCCTTCAGGGTAGGCAGCCAGGTCGCCGCGCTGAGACGTTCGACCAGTGGCTGCCCCGACGGCCGTGGCCACCCCACCTTCGACGATAACCTCGTGCTCGTTCACCCATCGGAGTACGAGCGCCTACTGGCTGAGAGCGCTGCGGCTTCGCCACCGGCGGGCTGGCGGGCGGCGCTTGTGGCGAAGCTTCGGTTACCTTCCCGGTGCCCAGATTCCCGTGATGGGCGGGGTGTTAGCGGCCTCGGCGAGTGGCGCGAGACCGTACATGTCCTCCATGGTGCGCAGGATCGCGTAGTGATCGATGCGCCCGGCCACGTCGCCGGGGTGCACCATGGGGCCGACGAACAGGGTCGGGATGTGGTTGGCGTTGGTGCCGTTGTCCTCGTCGAAGGTGACGATGAGCAGGCTGTTGTGCGTTTGTGCCCAGTCGAGGTAGCTCGGCAGGTGGTGCTGTGCCCACGTATCGCCCGAGGCAACCGGGCAGTCGTGCATGTCGTTACACAGGTTTGGGACGAGCACAGCCACGGTCGGCAGAGCGGTGAGATCGGCTGGTAGCGCCGACAGCGGCAGATTCAGTGCGCTGGGGATATTGGCGAAATCAACCCAGGGGTTGTGCTTGCGCGCGTAGCTGCCGTCCGGCGAGTTGCATCCAGTGAAACCGATACCGGGCTGGTTCTCGGAGTAGCCAGCGAATGTGTCGCCGTGGTCGAGGAGTTGGCGTGCCAGGTTCGACTGGTTGCCGAGATCCTGCGGGCAGGAGTCGTCCTCAACTCCGAGGGTGGAGCCCGCGAGCTGGGCTATGTAGTTCGGTTGGCTGGGGTGCTGCTCGCCATGCGCATTGGTGAAGTTGGCACCCGCGCGCGCGAGCGAAGTCAGGAAGGGCGCGGACTTGGCCCCGATGACCTGTTGGTAGGCCTTGTTCTCAAAGATCACCAGCAGGATGTGGTCGGGCCGTGGCAGGGCGCCGGGCACACTGGCCACCGGGGTGCGGTTCGGGGGCGCGCCTGCCCCGGTGGACGTCGCGCCGCAGCCGCTGAGCAGCGATATCGCCAGAAGTGCCGCGACGGCGACCGTATGGCTACGCGCCGGGACTGTCATCGGCCGCCCTCCCTGGGTACTTAGCTGAGCGTAGGTGCGGCGTGTTAGATCGTCATAAAATTACGGTAGATCGCGAATTTTCGACGCGCCAATAGCGTTGGTTAACTGATTGCCAACGCTCAGCAATCAGTACGCAATTTTTCCCTGAGAATCAGTAAGAATCGTAGCAGGAATGCTCTGATGGGGTGATTACGATGGCATGCCAGATCCCAATTCGGACTAGGCTCGTTTTACCCCATGCAGCCACGCCGACGCTCTATCAGGAGACAGCCATGACCAGCTCGTTCTCGTTGCTTGCCTGGATTGAAAGCCTATTCCGCGACCCCACCGCACAGGCCGCGTTCCAGGCTGACCCGCAGGGTGTGGCCGCCAGCCAGGGCTTCCCCAACCTGTCCAGCGCCGACGTGCATGACGCGCTGTGCCTGGCCGCGGACAACCGCTCCGCGAGCCACGACCACGACTCGGGCAACCACGTACACTTTCCGCCGCCCCCCGCGCATCACCACGGCGAGAACGGCTCGGACTACCTGCGCAACTACGTCACCAACAACTACACCTCGGTCGACGAGCACAACACCAACATCGACAACTCGGTGCACGAGCGCGTCAACACCGGCGGCGGCGACTTCAGCCAGGAAATCCACAACGACCCCGTCGTCGCTTCAGGTCATGGCGCGGTCGCGGCCGGCGGAGACATCCGGGACAGCACCGTCACTACCGGTGATCGCAACGTGGTCGGCAATCACAACCAAGCGGTCACCGGAAGCGACAACACCACCGCGTTCGGCTCGGGTGACGCCACCAACGCCCACCTCGGGCACGCCAACTTCGGGGACGGAAGCGCCCTGTCCATCGGCGGCAACGCCGACGGACACAACACCCACAGCGACACCACCACGAGCGTGCACAACTCCGGCTCAGGTGACACCACGGTCAACGCCGCCGGCGACCACGGCGACGCAAACCAATTCGCCGACCAACACCACGCGGACGACAGCACCCGCAGCAACTACGACGACACCTCACACACCGACAGCCACAACGACTACAACGCCCACAACGACAGCCACCTCGACGACAGCCACAACGCCGACATTCATCATTACTGAGACGCCCTTAGATATTCTCAGGCACTTATTTCATTCTAATTTTCGCATGCGAGTCTCGTCTGATGGACGGGCTTGACGTTGATCAAACATTGCACGCGAGTCGGACCTCCCAGGTCATATCGAAGGTGCCTGACGCGACGGCGGCATTTTGGATAGCGAAGCTCCTCAGCACGGCGATGGGAGAGTCCGTGTCCGATGCGCTTGGCCACCTGATCGGACATGTACCGGCCGTACTGGTCGGCGCACTTGCATTCGTCGCGGCATTGGTGGTCCAGCTCCGCTGTCGCCGTTACTCGACCTGGGCGTATTGGACCACGGTCGCCATGGTCGGCATATTTGGCACCATGGCCGCCGACGTCATGCACCGAATCGGTTTGGCGCTGCCGATCTCAACCGCGCTCTATGCGATTCTTCTCGGCGGGGTGTTCATCTGTTGGTATTGGTCCGAGAAGACACTGTCCATTCACAGCATCTATACGTTGCGGCGGGAATTGTTCTATTGGAGCGCGGTGCTCGCCACTTTCGCGCTGGGAACCGCCGCGGGCGATCTGACCGCGAGTACATTCCGGTTGGGCTATCTCCCGTCGGCGATCTTGTTCATCGTGGTCATAGCTGTCCCCATGGTGGGGTACTGGAAGTTCGGCATGAACTCAGTTCTGGCGTTCTGGTTCGCCTACGTTATTACTCGCCCGGTCGGCGCATCCTTCGCGGACTGGATGGCCGCGCCCGTGGGGCGCAGCGGTCTGGGTTGGGGAACCACCTGGGTGGGCGGGGTGCTTGCGGTTGCTGTGTTGGCCTGCATCGCGTTCATGGCACGGACTGGACGGGACAAGAAGCCCCTGAGGGCGGGTGGTTAGAGGAGGACGGGGAGGGTGCGGTGGCCGTTGGAGACGAAGGAGCCGACTGGGCGTAGTTCACCGGGTGGGACGGCGAGAGACATACTGGGGAAACGTTCGAAGAGCGCGGGGAGAGCGACGCGGGCTTCGAGTTTTGCCAGCGGGGCGCCAAGGCAGTAATGCACCCCGTGTCCGAAGGTGATGTAGTCCTTGTTCGGCCGGGTGATATCGAATTCGTCGGCGTTCTCCCCATTTATTTCGGGAGACCGGTTCGCGGCGTCGTAGGCGCCGATGATCGCATCTCCCTTACGGATGACCACACCGTGGAACTCGATGTCCTCGACCGCAAAGCGCAACGGCACGAACGGTATAGGGGCCTGCCAGCGCAAGGTCTCTTCGATCACGTCATCCCACGAATTCTTGCCGCCGCGGACAAGCTCCAATTGATCAGGATGCGTGAGTAGCGCGGTGATGGCCTGGTCAAGCAGGTTCACCGTGGTTTCGTGACCGGCGCTGAGCATGAGCACTAGAGTGTCCGCGAGCTCCGCCTCACTGAGACGGGAGTTGTCTTCGTCGTCGCGGGCCGCGATGAGCGCGCTGGTCATATCGTCCGCCGGGGATTCCCGTTTGATGCCGATGAGTTCATTCAACAGCGGATATAGCTCTGCCTGGTTCGCTTTGGCCTCGGCCGCGGAGAGCGAGGTGTCGAACAGCCCGTCCACTACCTTCCGCAGCATCGTGCGCATGGTGTCGGGGACACCGAATAGCTGGGAGATCACTTCGATCGGCAGTGGGAAAGCGAATCCCTCACGCAGGTCTACCGCCTCGCCCGCCGGATGGGCGGCCAGAGCGTCCAGAAGATCGGCGGCGATCTTTTCGATCCTCGGGCGCTGCTCGGCGATGTTTCGGGCCGTGAAAGCCTTTGCGCTCAACGAGCGTAAGCGCTTGTGGTCCGCGCCATAGGCGGTCAGCATGTTCTGCACCGCGACCCAGGTGAACAGCGGCCACTCCGGAGTGATCTCGCCGTTGATCCACCGAGGCCAATGCTGCCGAGGATCTTTCGAAACCCGCGGATCGATCAGCAATTCTCGCAACCCGCTGGGACTGGTGACTGCCCACGCCACCACATCACCAGGGAGCACAACCAGGCTCGCTGGGCCGGCTTCGCGGAGGTGGGCCCCCTCACTATGGACGTCCTGGCCGGTGGCATCGAGGAGGTAAGGAACTGGCTGCCTTTTGATTGGCCTTCTCCTGTCGGGCGGATGCCACCGGCTCAGCACGTCACGAGATGCTAGGCCGCGTCGAGACGGGCCAGTTCCTCGTCGGACAGCTGTAGTTCGGCGGCGCGCGCCGAGTCCTTGATCGACTCCGGACGCGACGCCCCGGGGATCGGGATGACCACCGGCGCCTTCGCCAACATCCAGGCCAGCGTCACCTGCTGCGGGCTGACCCCGTGTGCCTTTGCCACCTCGCCGAATGCGCTGAATCGCGTGCCCAGCTCGCCGGCCTGGGCGATGCCGCCGAGCGGGCTCCACGGCAGGAAAGCGATGCCCAGTTCGGCGCACAGCTCAAGCTCTGGCTCGCTGGATCGGAACGCGGGCGAGAACTGGTTCTGCACGCTGACCAGCCGGCCGTCGAGGATCTTGTTGGCCAGCCGGATCTGGTCCGGGGTGGCGTTCGAGATGCCGGCGTAGCGGATCTTGCCCTGGTCAAGGAGATCACGGATCGCGCCGACGGAGTCCGCGTACGGCACATTCGGGTCAGGTCGGTGGAACTGGTACAGCCCGATGGTGTCGACGCCGAGCCGCTTGAGCGACGCCTCGGCCGCCCGCTTGAGGTAGTCGGGCGTGCCGTTCACAGTCCACGACCCGTCACCGGGGCGCAGGTGCCCGCCCTTGGTGGCGATCAGCAGATCGGAGGTGTCGCCGCCGTAGCTCGCCACCGCGCGAGCGATGAGCGACTCGTTGTGGCCGACGTCGTTGGCGTGCAGGTGGTACGCGTCCGCGGTGTCGATCAGGGTCACCCCGGCATCCAGCGCCGCGTGAATGGTGTTCACCGAGCGCTGTTCGTCCGGGCGGCCTTCAATGGACATCGGCATCCCGCCGAGTCCGATACTGCTGACCTGAGCATCGCCGATGTGGCGAGTACGCATGAGGTTCCTCCTGGACGTTGATCCCTGTACCAAATCAGCCTCCCGGTCCGGACTCGCACCGTGCAACACGGAACCCGACCCCTCGCAGCGCTGGTCAGCGGAATTGCAGCTAGTGGGTAGGCCAAGACTCCCGTTGGCCGCAGGTGCGGATTCGTGCTGCCAGCGACGACACCCGGGCGATCCGGGGCGAGGCTCGACGTCATCGAGAGTTCGTCGTGCGAGAAGCCTGCCAGCGATAGCCGGACCACCCTGAGGCACCAAGATGATCGTCACCTTTCCCGTTGCGGCCCGTAGCGTCTACCTGACCGCCGAGAACGCCGCCCGCCGTCTCGCCCGCGAGGAACTCATCGAGACAGTGCCCTACCTGGTGCGGCCCGGACACGAGTTCGGTCCGTGCCTGTACTGTGCCGACCCCCAATGTCCGGCGGTGTTTGCCTGGTCTTGGCAGGGCAGCATCGGCAGCGGCGTCGGAGCCTCGTGCGCGTCCTGGCCCTGTGTGCGGGCTGTTCTCCTGCAGGCAGGGCCGGAGCGCCTCTCGGGCGGCATCACCTGCGCGTACCCGGTCCTTGCCGGCCACGACGCGGGCACGGCCCTAGCCGCATGACCATGCACCTGCGCCTGTGTACCTACACGAAGGCCGACCGGCTCCGGGTCGCCCAGCACGCATCCACCCGAGGGTTCGTGAGCCGCTCGAACGGTGAGGGCTGCGTCCGCTGCCCGGTATGCGGTCAGGGCGTCATCGCCGTCCGGCAGACCATCGAGTACAAGCTTGAGAGCTGGGCGGCCGCCCTGGACGGGGCGATGATGGCGCACCTGGACGACGACTGCGCCCTAGTCGCCCACTGAGCCTGGGCGCGCCCAGCCAAAGGCGTTGAGTAGACACAAGCCGGGCCCGGTTCGTCCCCCGAGACGAATACCGGGCCCGGCTTCGCATCCGCTCGGTCCGCTCCCCAGCGACCAGCGGCGAAAAACTGTGTGAACGGGGTACCCGCATACTCGCGGATCGACCCGTCACAATCACCATAGGTCACAGGAACTACAATTTCGACCGTCTAACTGATTTTCGGGTGAGTTACACGAATGCAATTCTCAGCTCTGCTGAGTAGGGCATGGGGCGCTCTCGTTTGGGCGGCGCGCACGTGGCGTCGACCGGTCAGGAAGGCTGCAGCGGAAGCTCGACCAGGATCGCCGTCCCCTCCCCGGGACGGCTGTTGACCTCGATCGACCCGCCCAGGGCCTGCACCCGGTCGCGCAGCCCGATCAGGCCTGAACCTCCGGCGGGGTCGGCGCCGCCGACGCCGTCGTCGCGGATCGACAGGTGCAGGATGGCGTCCCGTTGCTCGACCGCTACCTGCGCGCAGGAGGCGCGGGCGTGCTTGGTGATGTTGGTCAGCGCCTCGGACACGAGGTAGTAGGCGGCCACCTCGATCCGGTCCGCGGGGCGGATCTCGGTCCAGATGTCGAGTTCCACCGGGATCGCGGCGCGGCGGACCAGGGTGCGCAGCGCCGGGCCGAGCCCGCCTTCGGACAGGATCGGGGGGTGGATGCCGCGGGCGAGTTCGCGTAGCTCCTCGATCGCCGCGGTGAGCTCGTCGACGACCTCGCCGATCTGGGTCTGTAGCTCGGGCAGCGCCGCGGGCACGGTGGATTGGGCCATCCGCAGCGTCAGGCTGAGCGCGACCAGTCGCTGCTGGGTGCCGTCGTGCAGGTCGCGTTCGAAGCGGCGCCGGGTGGCGTCGGCGGCGGCGACGATCCGGGCCCGGGAGGCGGTGAGCTGGGCGCGGCTGTCGGCATTGGCGATCGCGGTGCCGATGAGCTCGGTGAAGCCGGCCATGCGCTCTTCGGCGTCGGCGGGGAAACGCCCGCGCCCCACGATGGCGATCATGCCCCACAGATGTCCCTCGACGACGATCGGAGCCGCGACCCCCGATCGGATTCCCATCCGGCGGATGGCCTCACCGGACGCGCCGGGGGCTTGGCTGTAGTCGTCGGAGCGAGCCGGGCGGCCGGTGCGCAGGACCTCCGCCAAGGCCAGGGGCGGCTCGGGCTTCCAGCGACTCCCCACCGCCAGCTCGTCGGGGGGGTCGCCGCCGACGGCGACGACGGTCACCACGCCGTCGGGATCGAGACGGGCGATGGGCGTGGCCTCGGCACCAAGGACGTTGCCGACCTCCTGGGCGACAGCCGCGAACACCTCCGCGGCCGGTACCCCCCGGGCGACCAGCACGGCGATGCGACGCAGCGCCGCCTGCTCGTCAGCGAGCCGGCGAAGTTCGTCGCGACTTTCCAGCAGCTGGGCGCGGCCCTCGGCGTTCGCGATCGCGGTCGCGACCAGTTCGGTGAAGGCCGCGATGCGCTGTTCGGTGTCGGCCGGGAGGTGCGCACGCTGCGTTCCGACGGCGATCCCGCCCCACAGCCGCCCCTCGACGACGATCGGCGTCGCGACCGATGACTGGATGCCCAGCCGCCGGACCGTGGCGTCAACGAACGCGCCGGAGGCTTGGCTGTAGTCGTCGCAGCGAGCCGGGCGGCCGGTGCGCAACGCGACTGCCAAGGCCAGCGGCGGCTCGGGCCTCCAGCGGCTCCCCACCTGGAACTCGTCGGAGGGTTCGCCGACGACGGCCAGGACGGTCATCGCGCCGTCGGGATCGAGGCGGACGATGCTCCCGGCGTCGGCCCCGAGGATGTGTCTGACCTCGTGCGCGACGGTCGCAAACACCTCCGCCGGTGGCACCCCGCGGGCGACCAGCGTAGCGACGCGGCGCAACGCGGCCTGTTCCTCGGCGAGCCGGCGGAGTTCCCGCGTAGTTGGCGATGTGTCCACGTCAAGGTCGCCCTTCCCGGCAGGCTGCCTGGACGTCGCCCAGCTCGGTAGGAATGTGTCGCCGACCACAGCATGGTAGGACCCGGCGGCGCGACGTCGGTGCCTCCGAGTTGTCAGTTCCCGGTCGGCGGCCGCCAGCCCAGCGCTGGACCGAGGTGGGTCGCGATGTCAGTGAGGATCTGCAGGTAGTCCTCGGGCGCGAAGCTGAAGGGCAGCGCGAACACGACCTCGCGGACCTGCTGGAAGCCGGCGTGCGCGTACAGCTCCTCGGCGATCTGCGCGGACGTGCCCACGAGGTCCCGGGCGAACAGCAGCCGTTGCGGCCCCTGGGGTTGAGCTGTCCGTGGAGTCCGGGCGTCGGCGTAGGCCAGGTACTTCGCCCGTTGGGACGCGGTGGCGGTGTCGGTGGGGACGACGACGAGCCCCTGCGAGACGCGGGCGGCCGCGCCGGCCGGATGGGCCGCCCGGAACGCCGTGATGTGGGATGCCTGGATCTCGGCGAAGGTCCCCGGTTGTTCGGCCTTGACCACACTGCTGGTCAGGAAGTTCATGGCGTGTTCGCCGGTCAGGCGCGCCGAGGTGAGGCTGGCACCGCCGTACCACGTCCGGGCGCGCAATCCGGGTGAGTGGGGCTGCACCCGGTCGGAGAACTCCTCGATCCCCTCGGTCCCGACGAACCCGCTGGCCGGTTCGCCGCCGATCAGCCGGAGCAGCCGGGAGACGCGCTCGTGACTGAAGTCTTCGGCGTCGGCGGTGTCGGGGTAGAGCGCCTGCTTGACGTCGGCGAAGTGCCTGGGGGGACCCACGCTGACGCCGGGGTTGAGGCGCCCACCGGACAGGATGTCGACGGTGGCGAGGTCCTCGGCGAGACGGAGTGGGTTCTCCCAACCGAGTGGGATCACCGCGGTACCGAGCTCGATGCGCCGGGTGCGCTGGGTGGCGGCCGCGAGCACCGCGACCGGGGAGGAGATGCCGTACTGCAGATGCCGGTGGCGGACCCAGGCGCTGTCGAAGCCGAGTCGCTCGCCGAGCTCGATGACCCCCAGGGTTGTCTCGTGCCCGGGCCCGGGATCGGCGCCGTCGAACGAGCCGATGGTCAGGAAGCCCAGCTTCTCGAGCGGTTCGGACGGCGTGGGCATGCGGGTGCTCCTTCGATCAGGTCCCGATCATCCCAAACGTTTGGACCGGCAGCTCAGCTCACGGCTGCGTGGGTAGTGCAGCGTGCAGCTTTGCAAGTCCGGCGCGAATCCGGGATTTCGCGGTGCCCAGTGGGATGTGTTCGATCTGGGCGATCTCGTGTGCGGTCATGGCGTGGATCGAGGCCATGATGAGGGCTCGGGCCTGCTCTTCAGGTATGGCGGCAAGCGCGGCACGGAGTTGGGTGGACCTGTCCTCGGCTCGGGTATCCCGCTCGATTGTGTGACAAATCTGAGAGAGCAACTCCGGCAGGTCGTGCGGATCGATCGGGATGGAACGCCGCGTTCGCATCGCGTCGATGGCCAGGTTGTGCGTGATGCGAATCAGCCAGGTCCGCACCGAACCCCGCCGGGCGTCGTACGTTTCCGCATGCCGCCACGCGTGCTCGAACGCCTGCTGGGCAATGTCCTCAGCAAGCCCTTGGTCGCCGACCAACTTGTAGGCTGCGCCGAAAACGGCCCGCTGGAACCGCCGTACGAACGCACTCGCGAGCTCAGGCTGGCCAGTGAGCAGCCCGGCGAGTAACACATCGTCGGAAAGTACCGAGCCTGCTTTATCCCTGCCGCGAGCGCCGATGAAATTCATTCCCGTTTCACCGATCCTTCGATGTGCGAAATTCGATGTCGTCGCGGGGATGCCGACGCTGAGGAATCCGGGCGCGAGGGTCGAGGCTGCTGACCACGACCGCCAACGTGGCCAGCCAGTTCTGGCTGGACCCACGTGGGTTCGAGCGCCGCGACGCGCACCCTTGGATGTATAGCATCAGCTCCTTATGTAACTCAATAGTGAGGCTAACGAAGATGTTCGGGCCCCCGTGGGGTTACTGGTTGTCCAGCCACCACTGCGCGATGTCACGGCGGCGAGCGAACCAGACCTGTCCCTTGCCGAGCGCGTAGTCGACGAAGTTCCGCAGTGCCCGGGCGCGGCCCGGCTGTCCCGCCCACCGCCCGTGCACGCCGATGGTCATCATCTTGGGGACCGTCGCCCCCTCGTCCCACAGCTCGTCCAAGCCCATTCTGAGGTAGGTGAGGAACGAGTTGGGGTCGGCGTACCCGGGAAAGGCGAAGCGCATGTCGTTGAACGTGAGCGAGTAGGGCAGGACCAGGTGGGGTCGGCCGGCCACCTGCACGAAGTGCGGCAGGTCGTCGTTATAGGCGTCCGAGTCGTACTGGAAACCGCCCTCAGCGACGACCAGCTCCCTGGTGTGCACCGAAGGCGTGCACCGGGAGTGCCAGCCGACCGGGCGGGTTCCGCAGGCCTCCTCGATGGCGGCGACCGCCTTGGCGATCAGATCAGCCTCCTCTGCCCTGCTCAGGCGCCAGGCCTCCTCCCAGCGCCAGCCGTGCGCCATCGGCTCGTGTCCCGCCGTCCTGATGTACTCCCCGATTGCCGGGTTGAGCTGCAGTGCCCGGCCGCAGCAGTTGAACGTGGCCGGCACGCCGTAGTCATCGAGGATCCTGGTCAGCCGCCAAGTGCCCGCGCGGGCCTCGTACTCGAAGCTGGACTCCACGCACAGGTCCGGTACGCCGGGCCTGGTCGGGTTGATGGCGAAGCCGAACTCTCCGACGCTGTCTCGGCGCCCGTCACCCGCGCCGAGGGTGTATTCGGCGCCTGCCTCGTAGTTGACCACCAGGCTGACCGCGACCCGCGCGCCGTCCGGCCAACGCACCACCGGAGGTCGGGGCCCGTAACCGACGAAGTCCCGGGCCGGGTAGTCAGCCGGTAGCTGGTCAGTCAGGTCGGTGGGGGTCGTCTCTGTCACAGGCCAGGCTCCTCGCTGTGTGAGTGCGCGCCGAACATCTCGCGCTCGGGTGAGCTTGACCCAGCTGGCGGGGTGACTTGCGGCGGGCGGCGGTATTGCATTTGGTGTGATGTGAGGCACACTGGCGACCTCGCTCTAGGGCCCTGCCACTCGTCGCTGGGGAGCGGACAGTGGCCTCCAGGCCGGGGCCGCTGCTCGGGGCGGCGGCCCCGGCCCCTTTACCCGCCGACCAGAACTGGTTCAGCCCGCGGTGGGCAGCCGCACCTCGACAGTCGTCCCCTCGCCCACCGTGCTGCGCACAGACAGGCCGCCGCCCATCGCCTCCGTCAGGCCCTGGGCGAGAACCATTCCCAGGCCGGCTCCCGGCCCGTCATCGAGGCCGAGCCGATCGAACGGGACGAAGAGCCGGTTGATCAGCTCCGGTGGAATCCCCGGCCCGGAGTCCGACACCCGAACGGCGACCCAGTTGGGTGGGGCGGGCCGCGCGGTGACCAACACCGAGCCACCCGCGTGGTTGTAGCGCGCTCCGTTGCTCACCAGATTCAGCAGTATCTGGCGCAGCCGACGCCCGTCCGCGCGCGCCGTACCGAGAACAGGGCCCGCGCGCAGGCTGACCCCATGCTCAGCGGCGACCGGCTCGAGCAGCTCGATGACCTCGCCGACCAGGTCGGCCAGGTTGACGTCGACGAGCTGCAAGGGCAGCGCGCCGGCCTCGACCTTGGCGATGTCGAGCACGTCGTCGACCAACGCGAGAATGTGCGAGGAGGCGCTCGCGATGTGACCGAGCGCGGCAGTGCGCCGCTCGGCGGGCAGGTCGAGCGTGCTGAGCAGCTCGGTGAACCCGGTGATTGCCTGCAGCGGGGTGCGCATCTCGTGGCTCAGTGCGGAGAGGAACTCTGACTTCGCCCGGCTGGCCGCCTCCGCGACGCCGCGGGCCAGCTCGGCCTCCCGGCGGGCGCGGCGGTCACGCTGGGCCGCGCGCTGCGCGGTGACGTCGAGGACGTTCATCGAGAGGTAGACCGGCGTGCCGTCCGCGCCTCGGACGATCGAGGCGGTCATCGTGGCGCGCACCGCGGCTCCGTTGGGGCGGGCGAGAGTGGTCTCGAACTGCACCGAGTCGCCTTCGCCTCGGGAGAGCGGACGCAGCGCGTCGATCGCGGTCCGGTCTGCGTCGGGGTGCAGCAGCGAGGATATGTCGGCGGCCAGCAACTCCTGTTCGGAGCGGCCCAGCATGACTCGGAGCGCGCGGTTGACCTTGCCGAACCGGCCGTCGAGGGTGGTCAAAGCCATGCCGACGGCGTTGTCCTCGAAGGCGCGGCGGAACCGATCCTCGCTGACCGCCAGCTCGCCGTAGAGCCGTGCGTGCTCGATCGCTACCGACGCGAGGTGGGTGAATCGCTCGACGAGCCGCTGCTCACGCTCGACCGGCCGGTGCGGCGCGGCGTGGTACACCGCGAACGTCCCCAGGATGCCGGTGCGGCCTCGGATCGGGCGAGACCAGCACGCGCGCAACCCGTGCGGCAGCGCGAGGTCGCGGTACCGGACCCAGCGCCGGTCCGTGGCGATGTCCGCGGCGACGATCTCGGCATCGAGATACGCGGCCGTCCCACAGGAGCCGGCATCCTCGCCGATGGCCGACCCATCGATGGCTCTCAAGTAGGCAAGCGGCAGTGAGGGTGCCGCCCCGTGATGCAACGTCTGGGCCGCCGCGTCGAGCAGCAATATCGAACAGCGGCTGTCCGGCATGAGCTCCTCCAGCGCCGTCGTCACCGCTGTGAGCACCTCGGGCAGCGTCGCGCCGAACGCGATCAGCTCCAGGACCGTGGTCTGCCGGCGCAGCAGCCCCAGGCTGTCGGCGTGGCTGAGGTCGAACCCTGACCCACGGGCCATCGTGGTGCCGGAGTCCATGTCACGGCTCCAGCTGGTAGCCGACGCCGCGCACGGTGCGCAGCCGGCGCGGACGCCTCGGGTCGGCCTCGAGCTTGTGCCGCAGCCGATGTACGTGCTCGGTCACCGTCGCCTCGCGTTGCCACTCTGGCGCGCTGCCCCACACCTGGTGCAGCAGTTGCGCGCGGCTGAACACATGGCGCGGATGGCGAACCAGGAACGCGAGCAGGTCGAACTCCCTGGCAGTCAACTCGACCGCCCGGCCGTCGACGGTGACCTCGCGGGTGGCCGGGTCCACGACCAGGCCACCGAGCGCCGTGAGCGACCCGGCGGCCGTCCCGCCCGCGCGGCGCAGCACCGAGCGCACCCGTGCCGCCAGCTCGCCCGGGGAGAACGGCTTGACCAGGTAGTCGTCCGCGCCGAGGTCCAGCCCGACGATGCGGTCGGTCTCGCCGCTGCGCCCGGACAACACGATCACCGGCAGCGAGGTGCCCGCCTGGCGGGCGTCGTTCTGGCGCAACCGGCGCAGCACGTCCAGCCCGCCGACGCCGGGCATCGACAGGTCGAGCACAACCAGGTCCGGGCAGTCTTCGCCGATCGCCACGAGAGCACCGGCACCGTCCGAGGCCTCCCTGACTTCGAACCCGTCGGCCTCGAGTTGCCAGGTCACGACCGTTCGGGCGCGCTCGTCGTCGTCGACCACCAGGACATGTGTCCTCGCGCGTTCACCCACAGCGGTGATGGTGGCCCTCGGCTGACGGGTAGGGCAACCGCCGGCCGTTGAGGATCCGTTGAGATTCCGTTGCGCGCTACGTGATGGCAGTCGGCGACGCTGTGGGCGGTGTCGCCATTAACGCGGAGGGTCGTTCGCGGGCACGAGCGCGGGCTGGAGATCCGTGCCGTGGTGGCGATGTTGGCTGTCCGCTCCCCAGACCGCCGGGCGGGGTGTGTACGACCCCCACGCGCGACCGACCCCGCCCGGCGTCGCCCTCTCGTTGGTTCGTTCGGGTAGCTGTCAGGGGAGCTGGTCGAGCAGTTCCTGACGGTGTGCGGTGGCCCACGAGCCGAGGTGGGTGGGCTCGCGGCCGACGAGGTCCTGGACGGTGCTGGTGGTCACCGCGGAGTAGCCCATGCGGCCCTCGTAGGTCTGTCGCGCCCAGATCAGCGTGCTGGCCGCGTATGCGGCGTCCATGGAGGAAGGCGCGATGCTCTCCCCGGCCTCGACCATGCGCTGCATGTCGTCCGGGGTCAGGATCAGCGCGGGGATTTTCCGCCCGAGGGCGGTGCTGAGGATCTCGGCCACCTGGGCGCCATTGAGGACATCGGTGGACAGCCAGTAATCCTTGCCCGCGTGTGTCTCTGGGCCTTCGACCAGGACCGTGGCCGCGACCGCCGCGATGTCGTCACTGGCAATCCAGCCGACCTGCTTGTCTCCCATCGGCCACACCATCTGGCCCTCGCGCAGGCGGTTGATCGTCAGCAGGTTCTCCATGAACACATGCGGATGCACATTTGCCCAGGCCAGCTTGCTGCCCGCGATGTAGCGCTCCACCAGTTCATGCCACGCGAAATGCGGGTCGGTGGAGCGCCCGTTGCCGAACACACCCAGATGGACCAGGAATCTGACCCCGGCGTCCTCGGCGGCGTCCACCAGGGTCTTGGTCTGGTGGTTCATCGACGAGGTGTAACCGGCCATGAGGAATACCCGGTCGATGCCCTCCAGTGCGCCGGCGAAGGTGTCCGGGTCATCGAGGTCGATCTGGACCGCTTCCTTTCCCTCCTTCAGCCACCGCTCGACGGTGGCCCTGCTGCGTGATGCGCGCACCGGGACGACCCGGCCGGGCATCATCTCCAGCTCCTTCACAACCGCCTCTCCGGTGCGGCCGGTGGCCCCGAGGACCAGGACGCTCGCGGTGTCTGTGTTCCACATCTGTCTCCCGTCCACTCGCAACGGCATCGTCGTCTCCTAGTTCCATTCACCGGTCACGATCATGCGGCCAGTGCGGCGTCGAGCCAGTCGAACATCACCTGGTGGGCCCGTGCCAGGGCGCCGGCGTGGGTGTGTTCCCCGGCGCCCTCCTGCTCGGTCGAGGT
>Ga0193743_1000579_pt1 | contig 28693 bp, 21 predicted proteins | sample L2c2metaG_FD_143038 | JGI IMG/M metagenome (GOLD analysis project Ga0193743, IMG submission 143038) | Soil microbial communities from a riparian zone of the East river system, Colorado, United States - L2c2 | ecosystem: Environmental > Terrestrial > Soil > Riparian zone | place: USA: East River...
TTCTATGATGCCTTTAGATTGGGAGGAGACATTGTCATTACATTGACCGCAGATAAGACAAAAGCAGACAGTTGCTTGGGTTTCTTACCTGAGAGTCTTTCGACTGGGGGATTTGCCAAGCCGCGATAAGGATCCACATTTCTCCGATGGGCTACTGTATAGTTGCCTTCGTCACTCATTTAAACTTCATGAAAACACTGATTTCAGAGCTTCTTACACTCATTTGTGAAAAATCTTGATTTTATTGTCAAAATGCTACAATACTAATACCAATGTGTACATATAAAGCAGGAAAGCGGAAGTACAAGTTCATGTTATATACACCAAAAGTCAAAAAAAAACGGAAGGTTGTGTGTGCGCATACTATGCACAAATCCAAGGATTGTCGTCGTCACCTTCCCCCGCCATCTCGCCGTCGCGCCTAGCCACTGATGCACGATAGTCAGTGAGCCAATCAGCAAACTTTTCTTCTGGTATCGTGATTGTATATTCTTTTTTGCTTTTTTCCAGGGTATAGGTGAAAAGGTTATACCTAGAGACGAATGTTAATGATTGAGATGCAAAAACTAAACACAGATACGAACGTGTGCATAATTTCCAGAACAACGGGTTTCTGCTTCGCAGCAGCATCTCGGCCCTTTTGAAAAGTCAAATTGAAAGTAATCGAACGTGAAGTTGGGGTGAGAAGCTGTTCAAGCTTTTCTTCCATTTTTCTTCCTACTATCTGAGGAGGTACCTTGTCCAAGGAAATGCCATCGCCGTCACCATTGAGATGTCGTGCGAGCGGAGCACCTGCTCGGGACTTGTTAACCATGATACACATGAAAAACTTGAAGAATGACATACCAGCAGCATATCGTCTCTCAGCCTGCCTCCGGAACTTCCTCAACGCTTTCTCTACCGCCTTCACCTCCGGATCCTGCTCATCACAACCTTCTTTCTTACGCTGGTCAAGCAGGTTTTCGAGTTCGACCATTTGAGCTCTGAGTGTCATCATACGTTCCAAACGTTCTTTCGCTTGTTCAGGTGGGTTGACGGTGGCTTCGCTCATCACTGATTCTTCCTCCGTAAAGTCTCCACGAGGAGGCGGGGTAGTTGTATCTGGAAGTGTTTCTACATTGTGCACGGTCTTTGAGTCGTCTTCGTCCTCTTGCGCTGCCTGGTCTTCTACTGCTTCTGCCTTGGCGTTATCAAGCTTTGCCCGTTGCGCCTCTGTCTCTGCTGATATCCTGTCTGTCTCCTTCGCCTCGGTCTTTGATTTCTCCTGCGCTCCTGCTTCTGCCATGGATGAAACCGCTTCCTTCGCTTCCTTCTTCTCTTCCTCCTTTTGCTTGGCTTCCTCCTCATCCCTTCTCTTCGTCTCAGCTTCATCATCTTTTCTCTTTTGTTCAGCTTCCTCCTCCTTTTTCTTTTTAGCTGCTTCCTCCTCCTTTTTCTTACTAGCTGCTTCCTCCTCCTCTTTCTTACTAGCTGCTTCCTCCTCCTTTTTCTTCTTAGCTGCTTCCTCCTTCTCCTTTTTCTTCTTAGTGGCTTCCTTCTCTTCCTTTTTCTTACTAGCTGCTTCCTCCTCCTTTTTTCTCTTAGTAACTTCCTCCTCCCTCTTCTTCTCAGCTGCTTCCTCCTTCTCCTTTTTCTTCCTAGTGGCTTCCTCTTCCTTTTTCTTCTTAGCTGCATCCTCATGTCTGTTCTTTTCCTCCGCTGCAGCCTCTTCTTGCCTTTTCTTTCTTAGAGCATCATCCTCAGCTTCTTTTTTCAGCCTCTCTGTCCTTTCTTCAGCTTTCTTTTTCTTATCCGCCTCGCGTGCTTTTTCTGCCTCTTTCTGTGTTCTTTCCTCCTCTTTCTGTGTTCTTTCCTCCTCTTTCCGTACTCTTTCCTCCTCTTTCCGTACTCTTTCCTCCTCTTCCTGTACTCTTTCCTCCTCCTTCCGTACTCTTTCCTCCTCCTTCCGTACTCTTTCCTCCTCCTCCTTCCGTACTCTTTCCTCCTCTTTCCGTGCTCTTTCCTCCTCTTTCTCTACTCTTTCTTCCTCCTCTTTTCGTACCCTGTCTTCCTCCTTCTCCTTTCGTAATCTCTCGGTCGTAAGCCTCGCTTCCTCTTTCAGGGCGTCCGCCTGTGCTTGCGCGGTAGCATCAAAGGACGTGGACACTCCAGACGCCCATTGATGAGTACTATTGATATCAGGGTCGCCAGTTTGTCCGGAAGATAGCTTGGCAAAATCATTATTATCGTCGTTATTATCATTGTTGTTCTTGACATTCTCGTTAACATTGACATCATCGGCAGTGGTGGTCAGAAGTTTATTGTCGCGGGAGAGTGGCGAATTGCAATATATTTCGTCATATTCGTCGCGATGATCAGTGTAGGGAGGTGGCCCGGATTCTCGTCTTAGTCCCGTTGTGGTACTTGTTGGTACTTGAGGATCAGGGAATGAGTCAAGAAGCGAGAAATCGATATCCAATGGATTGGTGCTGGCGTTCATGTTCATTCTCATCACCATGGGAGGGACAGGCAAAGGGATCGAGACCGAAATCGGATCGTTGAGACCACCAACAGGTTCGTCTTTAGCTGGTGGCGTCGGCGGCCTATCTTCATCCAACTCTCTTCGTTGAATCTTTTCCCAACCATCCAAAATAGCCCCATCCTCCACCGAATCAGGAATATCCGATAGGACCTCCGGACGTGGTCTTCCATGTAACACATCGTCTACGATGTCACGCTGTATATCCCAACGGGCAGCTGAATCTGAAGGAGTAGGTGGCATAGGTATATACATGGGTTTTTGTTTGGGAGTAGTAGGGTCTGCTTCTTTGATATCAACGAGCACTTGTTCTTCTCCTGCTCCTTCCATGTCTGGAATGTCCTCTTGGTTAATCGATGATGGATCTCCCATTTCTATGGAATCCGATGATGAACCTGCGGAAGACTGATTGGCCTCGTCCAAATCGGACACTGAATAGGTAGGATTTAGTCTGGGCATGGTTGAAAGTCTGTAATGGGTGGTACCGAGTGCATCGTTTACTTCAGTTTGTGGAGAAGGTCTACTTCTGATGATAGATCCACGGTCTGTGTCAGTGTCAGAGTAATCTCCTGGGTAATAGCCTGGAACACGACGTTTGAGTGGCTCTGTAGGGGCAGAGGATGATGGCGGGATGATTGCGATAGGTGTGTCCTGAGAAGTGGCAATGGATGGGTTGATGATACTGGGTTCTCGGGAGGGTGAAAATCGAACTGTGCGTGGTGGGGGGAAGAAAGCAACTTTGGGTATCTTTTCATAAATGGTATAGAGGTCACGTCGGAAATGTCTCCAAACTCGTTTAAGTCCAACCTCGTCCCAGATGGCTGGCGCCACGTCTGCGAGGACCATGCCAAAGGCGGTCCAGATCAAGACGAGCACCAGTCTCTCAACGCTTTCGGTGACAAGGAAATCAATAAAGAGACGAACTCCAAAGGCTATGTAAGGATCAGAGGACTTTGGCATTTTCTTCAAGAAATGAAGCGTAATGACGCCCTCCCATAGACCAATCAAGGAGCCTGTCAACCTGAAATCTTGACTGACTGCATCAACTAGAGTACGAAGGCCGAGACCGAAAGCAATTGCATATATACTGTCCATGACGTTGAGGACACGGGTATTAAATTGCCAGGGAGGTGATGAGGGGAAGAAGAGCTGAGAAGAGACGGCGCTCATCGTGATTGGGGTGGTTTGTGCTAAAAAGGAGACTCTTTGCTAGATTTCGCAGTCACGTTGTCAAACAAACAATGCAAACCCCATTATTTTCGTACAAAGCATTTTTCAGGGTATTTATCGAGGGCCTCTGCTTAGCAAGGTTCTCCTTCAACTATCATATCGGTTCGGCTCAACCGTCTCCTCCCATCATCCCATTTACGAAGGTACTCTTTTGCCCTTTCTCGAAATATATCACAACCATCAAATAGGTCATTCGGAAGCTTATCCTTCCGCTGCTCCCAGGGCTTCATATCCACAGATTCACACCGATCCAAACATACCATAATCATCCCAAAACTATACGCATCCGCGAGCAGTGGGTCTTGGCATTCCCCCCTCAAGATCTCAGGGGCTGAGAAAGGTCGTGTACCGGGATGGATTTGCTCAATATTAACAGCCGGAAGCTTCAAGTTGGGTAGCGCAGGATAGTGTCTTCGAGTGATGTATGAGAATGGATCAACAGGTTCGTCGTCCGGTGACTTGAAGATCGAATCCGCAGACACAGACCGTCCAAAATCAAGAAGCTGGATCGTATTGGTTCTTTTTGTCACTTGAATATTGAGCAACGACAGATCACCATGGCTCAGCCGGTACGAGTGTAAATGACTCAGTCCGTCTAGGAGTTGGTTGTGATAGTCAATCTTCTGTTTGGGGGTCAATGCTGGTCTTTCGATAATCACATCGTAAAGAGTCCGACCGTCAATAAACGCAAGGACCATCCCCACGTTTTCCAATGAGCCTAAGAAGGCACATATGTTCCTATGACGTGCAACAGTAGTGTATACACGCAGTTCGGCAAGAAATTGGACTGTGACATCAGATGCATTGGATTGCATCTCACCATTGATCTCGAGCTGAATAACGTCAGGTTTCTTCACAACGCATTTGAACAGTTCAGAGGCTGATCCGTGTGCGAAGGGGGAGAGACTCGCCGTTGGATTAGGAGGAGCAGAGTATGCCGTAGGAGTTGGGAAAGAGAAGATAGAAGTCGGATGGCGTGGAGGATTATAGATGGGTGAAGGAGGAGGGGTACGGGTCTGTTGTAGATGCTGCTCGTCCAGTCCATGATTGTATTGTACCACTGGCTCAACTGAAGTCTCTTCAGAAGAAGAAAAAGAGTTGACAGAATGGGCAGCTTGCGACTCTTCTTCTTCATTCATTTCGACTACACAGGAATCAGAATGCGTTGTCCTTTTGGGTTTCTTTTACTTGAAACTCACCCATCCACCAGTTCTTCTTTGAAGTCAGCGTAACACGCTTAACATGCAGAGCTTTGGGCATCTGAGGGAGAATAGTAGTCTGCGCTGTTGGAGTTCGAGGTTCGGGGGGCGTAGGGGACGTTAACGCATTGGTAAAACCCCTCGTGAAAGCTGGACGTTGCATTTGTGGAATCAAAATAGATAGATCGGTCAAAGGATAGGTGACTCGAAGCAGTAACTTGGCTTTTTCGGTATCAGTTGACCCATATTGCTTGGCTTGGCATAACCACCTTAGAACCCCTAGAGGTGAGTTTGAAGGGCTCCGCGTAATAATGGTACTCGAAGGAAACCACTTTTTCTCATCTGCTTAGGGACTTTGACACAACTTTGTTTCAAATAGCACCTTATCGATGGACTCTGCCGTACAAAGTACTTTTAGTAACAGATAAATTGCTGTTCGAAACTACAAAAGCCGGTATAACCGCGGTTCAAATGTCCGATGATAAAAAAAAAGGAAAAGGAAGAAATAGTCCTGGTAGGTAGAACACGTATGCAAGGTTAAAAAAAAAATGCATTAGATACAAAAAGTCCCCGAGTTCCAACAACAACAAAAAGAAAAGGAACGATGGATACCAAAATAACAATTAACATATAATAGGTCAAAAGTTCATGAGTGGTTAATATAAGGAGAAAAAAAGAAAGTCTAGAGTTGCATGCATTTCTATGAGCCAAAGACAAAAGAAGCAAAGAGGAAACTAAAAGTCATAGTCCAACTAAGAGAACCTTGCGATACTAGGCCGGCAGCAGAGCTATGTTGACTCCCCTGTGAAGGCTGTGAATCTGTTGGTGTTGGGTTTATAATGTCTTCCGCGGGAAGATCACCGGGGGGAAGCGGTGTTTGTACACCGAGTTGACCGGAACCAAGCATGACTTGGAGGCCAATGGAGGGAACCCCTTTCACTACGACGAAAATGAAAGCGGGACCTGGTACGATGATAGCAGGATTAGGCGGAAGTTGGTTGACATGAAGAATGGCACTGTTGTTTGCTCGATAGGCTGTGAATGTCGATTTCAGTTGAACATATCGCTGGCCCATGTTCTAGAAAAAAAGAAAAAAAAAAAGAAAAGAGGGTCAAGTAAGAAAGAGATTTGGTAAAAGGAGTACAAACCATGGCGTGAGTGGCAAATCCAGGGCGGATGATCACCACTTTTGCAGTTTTGACATTCTCGACGTCACCAAAAAGATCGTCAGAGGTTAGGGAAACATTGAAGCTTGGGCCGCCGTATGAATACTGTGCGAGAAGGCCTTGTGGTTGCGGGCGCCGCTCGTTAAAGTAAGAAGGGTAAAACAGTTCCGTTCGATACTCCGTTGGGTATTTGACCTTTGGACCAACAGTGTGATCGGGGTTTGGGTTAGATCCTGAAACCATAACAGAGCCTATAGATATTCCATGTAAGAGACCAACTAATAGCAGATCAAAAAGTACTGAAATTACCATCGGGTAGTAGCGTAGCACTGGAGTGGTACAGGCGTGGCACAGTACTGGGTGATAGGCCATCACTTGACCATCGTTTACCTGCTGCAGCAGCTGGATCATAGATAGCAGGCAACAAAACTGGGTCGTCTGCATATGAATGACCGATCGCCCAAGAGTTGTTGCCATAACCAGCTGTGCCTGTTGAAGAAAAACAATGACACGTCAAAAAAAACCCGCTGCAGCTTAAACTGTATATAAAACTCACCCAACGCAGCGCCATTGAGATTGAGAAGTCTACCATCTGGAAGAACAATGAAATTGGACATGGAGTGGGGCCGAGGCATTGGATCATCTTGAACGTATGAACTCGAGATGTCCGGAGTGATCTTGACACAGGAGCTGGAAGCCGGATGTGTAGGGACAATGAAATCAGGGGAGGTCCACCTGTAGGTTTCACCAATCAGTTAAATGAAAAGTAAACAGAAATGAAAAAGATTAGTACTGGTCTTTTTCAATATTGGAACCACCACAGAAAAGAATGGTAGCGGTCCAGTTATTTGCGGGGGTGAGAGGCAGCATCATTGTTGCTGCACTCGCAGGATAGGTCCTTACAGCATCTGGGATATTGTCTAGTGGAGTCTCGGCATTGGTTTTGTAGTTGAGCAACACTGTTTCCCAATTCGATTGAATCAAAAGGTTTCCTGAAGGCACAAGCCAAGTTAGAGGGAAGAGATTGGCGGGGAGAGTTCTTTGTAGAATCGGAGACGTGATGAGGGCCCCCTTCGAAGGGAAGAATTCGTAGGTAGGATTATCTTGGTAAGCATCGTTGACGTAACCACCATTTCTGCAGCCACCAAGCTGTAAAAAAAAAAAGTGGAATATTTCAAGTTAGCTTGAAAAAACATGAGTGGACGTTAACATACGATGATCACGGAACCATCATCAAGAGTTTCACTGTTGCAGGACAATGAGAGGCGCAAAAATGTATGAAAGTGAAATTATACCCACATTGTTGGATACCATCGTTGATCGACTTGGTCTGGGGACAAAATCCAATTGCAGCTTCCGTCGTCACAGGGTGTGAGCATCCTGGAAAAATGATAAATTTGACAATAACAAATTTGACAGCCAGTGTTCGGCTCAAAAGGAATTCTTGCACTAACCGTATCCTATGCCGAGTTGTTAACACGTGTAGGAAACAGATGGAATGTAAGCACGAACGATTGTCTGCCATCAGGGTCGTTGTAACGGCCCCCACCAACCTGACTATCGGCAGGCCCTCCACCCAGAGTAACGGCTTGGTTTCCACCAACTTTGAGCCATGTTCCATTCCCGAGAACATTCCCCCCCTTTTGCAATTAAAACACGTTAAACAAACAAGGATCGAGAAATGGATGAACCACCTACTGCACAGAAAGTATTTGTGATTGCGTCCATGGGACGTTGTGAACTAGTTGTCAAACCCCATTCTAAATTTTGAACGGTTAACATTGAAGAATTCTTGTTTTAAAGATAGGAAGTGTACCTGAAGCCCAAGCTGGATGGTCGTTGATTTGCGTAGGGTTGTTTTCTACCTTGTCTACGAAGTAAACCTTGTCAGGTGTACCAACGAAAATCTGCCAGGCATAAGTTTTTATGAACGTCGATACGTGCATGGCAGAAAGTGACTGTACCTGTTGTGCACTGACAAGACTTGATCCAATTATATTAAAAGTCCCAAGTGTTCCTTGGTGAGTGGGTTGCCCTGGTGCGGGCAGCGTGGCAGACTGGCAATATACCAATCCTAAAAAGAAGGACGAAATGTACAGCGAGGAGAGGGTCCCCATTGACAAAGTAAAAGAGAGAAGCAAGAAAATGGAAGAGAGAAGGGGGTATAAGAGGGAAGTGACCCCAGGAGGATGCAGAGAAGCGTGAGGGCTGAAAACGCCTCAAATTGACAGCAACGGAATCACTTGAGAGCGGGAGATATAATTATATAGATCTCTGTGCTATAAAAAAACCACAAGTTTCCAAGAAAACTATCAAGGGCATTAGGTTGGATCCTCTAATGTCGTGTCACTGGCCCAGTGTGTTGGGAAAATCGTTTGAACTTGGAGCTTCGCTTCCAATGGCTGCTTGCTTATAATGTTTATGTAATTTCGCGAATCAGTTTTATTTATATACCGCGGGAGCTCTAACTGTGGCATACCTGGTATACCCATTCCCTTTTCCCTGGATCCACTGCACCATGTGAGACCAATCAGAATGACGGCCGCAACTCACCCCCTGCTGTCCATTAACACCTCTGGGTTCGCTGGCCGTAGCTGATAAACTTGTCCGTGACCATTCCGACGGCAACGGACGCACTAAGTATACGCTGATACACAATCCTCCGACGAAATATCGATGTCTTGGTTCCAACCGCAACTTAGTAAAATAATCTCGACCCAAAGTTCTTGATATGATTTACTTTATGGTGAATACCCTTTGGCTTCGGACCCCAGTGATGATTTTATTTCGTCCCCTGAACCAACAGCATGAAAAGGCGACTATTATACGCCAGGGTCCGGGCCTCCTTTCCAATATTCAACACCAATTCCTATAACCTAAGGTATCCGACGTCCGTCTGTACATGGTGTTTACACCCTTTATCGAGGGTCGGGTTCTGGATGCTTTATTCAGCAAGGAAAGATTTTGAAACCAAGGAAACTTGTCATTGTCTACGGTCACCATTTATTTCAATGAGGTAGCATTATAATTTCATCACGAACGTCCTCCATCCATGCAAAGAGCAGCCTCACAATCTTTCTATCCAGGGATGAGAATGACCATTTGACGGGCAGAATCAACATCTTGGTACGTTGGTGGCCTCCGTATTCATTTTCTTGCCTGCTGAAATCACTGAACCTTGTACCATTATATAGTTCAAAACTTTTTTCAACGTTCCTCCACTCCGCGATTACTATGTATTCGCTATCACTTTCAAGGCGCAATAGCAGACTTGCTTGATTGCCATATACCTTTGCCGAACCTCCCAATGTTAAGGCCCTGTCTTCACCTTCTTGCGTTGCGTAGCTTGCTCAGCTGCCAGCCGTTACTGTGAATTTGAATGTCTTGAACGACTACCTCGATTCAATATATCTTTCTCTTTGAGTTCTTTCTGGGTTCATCCATCCTCAAGATTTAAAGCCTTGATTTTCACCTAGAAGTAGACCGAATGTCTGCAATTGGCACATATAGAAGTAGGTCCACTGACCCCAATATCGTGCAACCAGCGTAATGTTGATTTTTTCGCGTATCTTATTGTTGCTAGTAGTGAATACCAATGATACGTTTAGTACCGCATTTTCTTGTATTGCCCGCTTTCCTTTTTTGAATCTCAGGTGTGTGGATGATGACAAACACAAGCAAATACTTGCTCATCATTCTCCGCTCTTTGGTCGTCGGCGCTTCCAGCCTCGGGGCCCAAATCACATCAGCGCCTTCCTTCATTTCAGCAATTTCTCGGGACAGTTAAACCTGTTTTGAAGAGCGTTGGCTGCCAAACGACTGCAGGACGGGAAATTTTGGTGTCATTATCCCCTTTCAAAATCATCATTTCCCAGCCCCTTCTTCCGAGCTCGCATATAGCGTTGTGCGGACGACAGCATCAAAGGGCGTTTTAAACGCGAAGAATTGCGCGACGCATAATGACCGTCACGCAAAGAAAACCTCAACACTTACCCGATGAAATTCAGAGTTTGTGCAATCCATTGACGCCATTCATATCCTCTCACCATTTATTTTCTAGCTTTAAACGAACCTGGAGTCCAATATCAATGCGATTCATGCGCGTGCGATTTGACGCACACCGTTCGCATCAAATGTGCGAATCCCATTTGTATGCAGGGCGAAGGCATCGACCTTTGCCCAGCGTGTTTCTGTGCCGGAAAGGAATTTGGAAAACACAAGAGAGGTCATGCATACCGTGTTATTGTACGTGGCCACCTGAGTAACGCGTTTATCTTGACCGACTTGAACATCCCAGGAAGTCAACTCTTACCCCATCTTTACTGAAGACTGGGGAGCAGACGAGTGAGGCCATCTTGTCAACTCTATTTATACGCCCGCATGTTTAATCGCTATCCAGGGAACTGCTACTGCTAACAGGAATATCCAGCCATGGCATCGGTAATTGGAAAAAGATTGCAGAGCATGTTGGTACCAGGACGAAAGAGGAGGTTGAAGAACACTACAAAAGTGTTTACGTTGAATCCAAGAACTGGCCCTTGCCCGTGGGTGCATCTCATTACATCCCACCTTAACAAAAATTCAATGTGCTATGTAGCGCATGGATTTGGAATTTGATATCGATCCCGAAGTATTTCACGAAAGAAAACGTCGCCGAATTAGCGAAATGAACAATCGGGAACCACCTCCTCTCAAAACGGCTCCGACGTCGACACCTGGAATACACGAGATAGCAACCTTTTTACCTGGCCGTCTTGAATTTGAGCATGAAATCGATAATGAGGCGGAGGACTTAGTGAAAGACCTGGAATTTGGTGTAGTTTCAGAATTCGGCGGCGATCAAATGGTTGAGGATGAGAATGATTTGGATGTGAAAGCACGAGCGAAGTGGTTAGAGGATCGCCGGCAAGGGTTAATCGTTGGCCACCGAGATCCGTCAGTTCCTGCAGGCAAAGGTTACATGGTCAATGGCGCTGTCAACGGATACCACGTCAACGGAGATGTCAAGAAATTAAAGTCTGAGGACCCTGTAACGAACGGAACTGGTTCCGCAGACGATGAAGCTGCAGACGAAGCGATCCATCCTCAACCTTACGAAAATAAGGATTCATTGGCGTTCAAATTAACCCTTCTGCAGATGTACTTCCAACGAATCGAAAAACGCTTGGAAAGCAAGGCCATCATATTTGATCGAGGTTTACTAGAATATAAAAAGGTTTGCTGTTCAATTTGCGTTATATTCTCACTCTCACCGTTGTCTAGATCCAAGGAATAGAGAAGAAACGACAAAAGGAAGACCGGGAATTTTTGCATCGGTTACGCCCTTTTGCTCGATTGCAAACCGCGGAAGATTATGAGGCTTTTACCACAGATATGCTTTGTAAGTGGTCTTCAAATTATTAAACCTGGCTTGTCTCATCTGTTCTCTCATTAGATGAGGCTTTACTTCGCAAACGAATACAGGAACTCCAGCAATATCGTCGTCTGGGTCTGTCAACTTCAGCAGATATTGAAAAATATGACCTTGATCTTGCAAAGCGGGTATGCAGTCCAGTTCTCTTCCTAATCCTCACATCTTTATCTATGATTGCCGTTTAGACACAGAAGGTCGCACCAGCACGAGATTTCACATCCGACCGATTGCAATACCGAGCTGGGGGTCGACAATCTTCGGGACCCGATGCTCGACGTGCAAGTCTTACATCTTTTGCGGGAGAGTCAGAGGATAGAAAGTCTCGTGAATCAACGCCAAGACTTGGCCCAGCCCCGGGGCCAAGTAGCGGCCCACCTGTACGCCGCCGTCGTAAGTGCTCGTTGGCTCAGTTGAATATTGCGTTTCTTACCTCATTTTTCCAGCTGCTCCACTGAATCTCGCTAACAGCCCATCCTTACACCTCCTCACTGATGGCGAGAAAACGCTATGTTCATCATTGCGACTCCTACCCAAACCATATCTTGTCGTTAAAGAGACTCTTGTTCGCGAGTATGCTCGGAGGGGAGGCAAACTACGGAGGCGTGAGGCTCGAGACTTGGTTAAAATTGATGTTAATAAGCTCAGTCGGGTTTGGGATTTCCTTGTCCAATCCGGATATCTCAAGATAACCAACGAGCAATCTGCTTTGATTGCACCATCGATAGCTCCCTCTGTATCTCAATCACGAGGCACTGGGTATGTGGTTTGATCAAAGTTTTATATATTTGTTCGCTGATCCATCATTGAATAGCGGAGCGACTACTATTTCTGTCAATGGTTCGCCACAGAAAGAGGCGCCGGCTCAAATATCCCCTCGCCCGCCAATGCCGCCAGCTATGTCATCTGCATCCAGCAGCCAAAATGGGTCGCTTTATAGCGCGTCTTTGCAATCGGTTCCTCAGCCATGGAATTTGAGCAATTAATTAAACTGCCTTTCTTTATACTACACTTACCTTATCGTTGATATCCTGTACTTACATTGCTGCATTTGTATACTAACGCACATCATTCATATCATCACTGGATTACGTTGAAAACCTTTTTAATTACTTAGTAAAAATAAATATATATATAGAAAGATAGTTCTTACGTCAAGAGAGATGACTGCAGCACATTGGATTGTATTCAAGTCTAGATACATACAGAGCAGCATTACATGGTTCCCCGGCCCAGATATGGTGAATGGTAAGAGATACACCCATACATGAGGTTCAACAAATTAGAATTACACTATCGTAAATTTTGGAGGTGATATGTCTTTCCAAAGGCCTCCAGCAAGATTCATTAGCTAAGTATTGGCAGATGCCACCTCGAGCAAGAAAGAACTTGGAGAATGGTGTACTGTAGGCGACAACACAGGGGGAATGTCAGTCAATGACCCCCAGGTGGTCCTCCTTGATGGTTCCAATGGCAAACTTTGGTAAAAATTCAGTACAACCATGAGTAATGAAAAAATCTGAAAGAAGGTTCTCACAATTTCGGTCGCGTCAACACGCGTTCCAACAATTTTTAATCGTACGCGAGTGTTCCTCTCGATGATCTTTAGTTCAAAGGACGAATATGTGTCAGATATAAAAAAAGGGTAAGGTCAAGTCAGTACCTGCTCGTCTGATGCAAATGAAGGTGGATTGGAATTTGGATCAAATCGCATGCCAGGATGGATGAGCTAAGATGAAGCAACAATGGTGACCCCATTAACGAGGTGAACTTGGGTCAGTCGGTTCACCGAACATACTTGGTGGGAGACAAAGACTGAGAGTGGTCCAACATCCGCGAAGAAACCCATCTGTACAAGTAAGTCAGGTCAAGGAATTTCGATGTCGAATTCGAATTCAATCACAAACGCACCTTGTTGACATTGTTTACCACACCGTCTACCACCTCTCCTTTAAACGGTTTGAAGACTATGGCACGATATCTTGTGATGAACTCGGCTTGGCCGCTTCCACTGAGTACCATTCCCTTCCCAATGTCCAGTATTGATACGACAGCGATGATATATCCAAATTGACCAGAGCACGTTCCCTCGACGTCTGAGTACAATTTAGATTCCAAAAAATTGAGCATCCGAGGTCCAAAATAAGATGGATGGAGAAGTATTGTATGCGTCAACTCTTTCTTGAGGTTCAGAGTCAGTATCAGCCAAGGTAAAACTGGAGAGGCAATTGACATACGATGAAGAACATGGTGGTTGTGAAGCAAAGTGAAAGCCGCTTGGGCGTTTGTTTGGTGCAAGAGTACAACAAGTCAAACTGATGCATATATTATGATAGAACTACATCGTATAATACATGATGGATATCAAAAACAGAGCAGTATATAGGCATAAGTATTAGGGAGCACATGTCATGACATCTCTTCATCAGTATCTGAGAGCATCTCTTTACTTTTGCTAAAGGGGAACCATGAGTGAAGGAAAGGTAGATCCAAGTCAGAGTTGAAACATACAATTGCTTTTTACGTGGGCCCACAGCCTCTTCCTCATCGTCATCACGAACAACTCGTTTCTTGGCTATTCGCTGAGGTAGAGTTAGAATAACCAGTCAAGCAAGAAGACAATAAGATAAATACCTTCTTCGCAGGCTTTTCAACCTCCTCTTCCTCACTATGTTCTTCGTCCCCTTGCTCGCTTGCAGCCTTCTTTAGTTTGCCCCGCCGTTTCTTCTTCGGTTCTCCTTCATCCCCACTCCCAACCTCTCCTTTTGGTTTCTTCGTCTTCTTCGATTTTCGTTCGCGTTCTTCATCACTTTCCATTCGCACTTCACGTGTCCACTCCATCGCCTGCTCTCTTGCAATGCGACGCTCTTCAGCAAGCTGTTCAGCTTCGGCTCGCAACTCTTCCATTCGTTGACGCTACAATGTGATGAAGACGCAAATAGCTTGAAAAAAAATCAGACTTACCTCTAAAGCCTGCTGACGATCCCGCTCTTCCTGTCGTTTCCGTCTTGCGGTCTCAAGTCTAGCCTGATTTTCCGCTTCGAATTGTTGCTGGTTTGTTAGATGTTCCTCTGCTTTTCGCAGCATGGTGTCCCCATATTTTCGTCTGTTGTCAGCGATATCACGGTCATAAGGGACTACGGCCGATTTATCACCGGCCAAAGATGCAAATAACCTATAAGATGTCGAATCAAACACTTGGACTTGGTCAGAAGATGGAAAGTGTTACTTCTGAGCGTGAGTGGCTTGAGCAATGACCTTCTCCAGGTCTTTGAGAGTCCGCTTTGTTACGTTGATAGAGAAGAGTAATTCCGCTGATTTTTGCTGGACCATGGCAATGTTATAGATGATGGCCTTGTCGTTCGGATGTATGTGGAGAGCCTAAAAACAGTAAGATATATTAACGGTTGGACCAAGGAATCATAACACTCACAGCCTGTGCATATTTCAATGCAGTCTTCATTGCTGGGAAAGACTGATCCTTGATAGACTTGGCATACCATGACCGGCAGAGACATAGAAGTACGGCAACATTGTGTCCTCCGTAAAACCTCGTTGAGGCCGTTTCGTACTAGGTAATCATAATGATGAGAACTAACGTGAGTTTAAATCAAGGGATTGAAACTCACGCTCTCAATAGCACGATCGAATTCGTCACGAGCATAGTAGCAATGACCAATATTGAAGTAAACACTTCCATCGTTTATGGACTCCCGAACTTTGGCAAAGATGTCCAAAGCTTCTCGTGCATTCTGTAACCGTTTCTGACCCTCATCGACGCCAGGAGTACGAGCCAACGCTCCACCTAAAGACCCAAGAGCATCTTCAGCAGTAACAATGGCTAGCCCTTGAGCTGCGAAAGCGCACATAGGGTCCAATTGAAGTGCTTTTTCGTAAAATTCCGCACATCGCTGGAACCCTCTCTTACGCTCATCCATGCCTTTCGAGGTAACATCACGACTTTCCCGAGACTGATGGTACATGATCCATCCCGAAGCACAAAGTGAATAGATATCATACTTGTCATGATCCTTGAGTGTGGCAAAAACAAAATCCTTGGCAGTTTTAGGTGAGTTAGTGTGGATGAGGAAGTGCGTGTAGAAAGCCCGAAGATTCAGATTATGGTTTTGTGAAGCCAGACTTTGCTTCAGGAGGTCATGCGCATCATTGACGCGGTTAACATTGGTGAGCATCTGAGCTTGTCGGATTTTTGCTAAAACGGATTCGTTCAGTCCTCAGAACAGGATGTAAAGGGAAGTTTAATGCATACCATCGACATATTCAGGATGGCGGGATAGCAGTTTTTCGTACGCATCTTTGGCCAGATCATCCTCCCCTTCATCCTCATACACACGTGCAAGGTTGTAAAGCACGGTCGTTGACAACCCCTCAGCTACGTCAGAGCTAAGAGCTGTGGCACCTGTAAGCGCACTTTGGTACATCGTCCGCGCTTCGCTGAAGTTTCCTTCAAGGTGTTGAAGAACACCGATGTTATTAATGAGACGAGGGTCTGTTTGTCCAGAGGCTTGGCTGATTCTCAAGGCTTCCTGCAAGGCCTTGGCTGTTCGGTCTAAATTCTCGCCCTGCCACAAACGCGCGATCTCGGCGTGCATCTCAATGTCGTCAATGATACGACGAGATGCCTTGCTGCGTCCGTTTCCGTTTGTACGAGCATCTTCCAATTCCAAGCCTTTAGTGACACGATCGAACAGGTCTCTTGCACGAGATTTTTCCTGTGCGACGTCAGAGCTGGATACTCCTGGACGAGGGTATGCCCTCAAGGATGCCAGCATAACAGTTGCTTCGACTGAACGCTGAGCATTAGGTGCTTGAATTAAAGTATCTAGCGTGTGGATGGCAGCAGCTAAATCATCTATAAATATGTATGAGACATTGAGAACGAGGCTATGAAGTTAATACAAACCATTCAACATCTGGCTCTGTGCCATTCCAATTGCGCCCACAACGTGCTTGGGTTGTCCTTTCACGGCGTCAAAGTAGAATTTTGTTGCCTGGGCTAGTGATCCCCCTGCGTGAGAAACACGGCCGGCTCGAAGATAGCCTTCTGTGAGGATGGTTTTTGTGTCTGCAAATTGGATGGTTCGTTCTGCGAGTTTCAAAGCCTGGTATAAAAAGACGATAAGTGAAGGTCCGAGAAAGAGTGAAAGAAAAGCACGAACCCGAGAGTGATCACTTTTCCGTAAGAATAGTTCACACAACGCATTCGCGGCGGCAGCACTTCGATTGTTGGCTTTGAAGGCTGTTTCAATTAACTTGGTACCCGTCAAGAAGGACTGCGCCTTCTCAGCTTCAGTCAAAGCTTCATTTTTACTGGAATTAATAGATTCCAAACCAAGCAGCAGCTGGGAAGCCCATTCCGATGGATTCTAAAAGAATGGTCAGTTGTGTCAACATTACCATCGATAGAGTTGAAGAACAACTTACAACGTCCAAGCTTCGTTGCCAGGCTGCCTTTGCTTTGGCCTTATAGTCCATAGCCCAAAGACAAAGGCCTATGCCGATTCTAGGATCAGGGATACAATGGGGGTTGTATCTAAGAACGACTTGGAATAATCGCAGAGCTTCTTTGTAATTCCGAAGAGCATACATGATCCTGGCCTAATCAGATATCAGCTAATACCAGACTAGAGTGTAGGGATACAAGTACCTTGCCAAGAATTGCTACCAGATTGGTGGGACTTTGTGCCAGCACACCGTCAAAAGAACGCATGGCGTCGTCCATAGACCCAGTCGCTAGTTGCTGAATGCCTTGAGAACCATCAGAGATAATGAGACTGATAAAGAATATGATTCCTACCTCGCGTCAGGAAGGCCAAAGTCCCGCTTACTCCATCTCCAACGCGCTCGCCGGTATTGAGGTACTGAGCTGCATCGCGATGGTACTCCTCTTTAGATTTTTCGGACGTCATTATATCTTGTTCTGTGTAATGGTATTATTATAGTTACATCCTTCACATAAATTTCAAGAAACTTACGAGCATCTTGTAGTCTAAGCTTGGGGGCTTTCCGAGCATTGGCAATCTGAATGTTGGCTAAAAGCGAGTATATCGGGGGTAAAGACGAAGAAGAATCGTTACTCTGGAAGGCTGGAAGTTCAAAGCGTAATTATATTAGCGTGTTGATGTCAGGGTACGATGCTCACTTACATTCGACTGCACTCCGGGCAATTTTCTCAGCCGCCTCTAAGTAGCCTCGCCTCCAATATTCGCCGGCAAGCTTTGTCCATACCCAAACCTTACATTGACCGTCTTTCAAAAGGTCAAGAACATCGTCTGGGTTTGGGTCAAGATTGTCTAGATCGATAGTAATGACTTCTTGTCCCCCTAGTTCGATATCAACTGAGCGTCCAGAGGGGGGGATTTCGTCCATGTTGACTGTCAAGTGCGAGATGACTGTCCGTCCTCTAAAGACGACTTGGCCGTGTGCTTACCATCACGGTCGTCAGTTGCCAGAAAAAGAATTAATTAATTACATAATTTTCCAACGGCACGTGCTCCTCATATGATTGGGAATTCCGAAATGCTGGCTGATCTCGAGCCTCGATTCCGATTGAAGGCCTGGCAACGCAGTTGTTTTTTTTTTCTCACTCTAGTCTCCGGGTTTTTACTACTTAGCAGATCTCACGTGCCACTCTCATAGTGCTTGCCTGGACCAAGGCGCTCGACCTTCGTTCGCGTGAACTAATTGAATACGAAAGTAGGATAAAAAAATGACGAACGATGCCCGAGGTCGATGAGCGCTCTCTGGCTGCCTCTGGCCAATGAAGAGTTATTTTAGTGCTTATCTCCTTAAAGATACCCCATCAAACTGTCGATCGCTTACTTGCCCGGTGAGGCCCGGGAAGCAGCTTGCTGTCTCGACTCTGAGAGAAACAGGTACTCGCTCTTGCTGCCATGAGAAACCTACCCTTTAATCGACTGCGGAATAATACAGACCATTGCATCGGCTCACGATTCTCAATATTTCGTTGGTCTTCAGGTTGCCATTGGGAAGGTGTGTTGTGCGTCTCGAACGTTGAACTCACCCGTCCGAGTGCCCATGCCCACCTTGCTGGTCATATCAAGCGCGCAAGGTACGTTATGTATTGAGATTTATAATTCCTAAATGCATTTACACTTGCATTTAGTTGCATCTCTGACTTTCTTGGTCCATGACATCTGCATCACCTTTGATGATGAGGTCAATTCCATCTGGTCGTAAGTTCAGGCGCCTCTGTTGTTAATCCAATATACTTATAGTACATGATTTTAGCCAACCCAACGATTCCTGGATTAAGTGGCAATTCTTGTTCACACGCTACTTTGCCCTAGCTGCTCAAATGTACGTCCCAAAGCACTCAACTATCTTCGACAGTCAGAATCCGTTGATAAGATCCACAAACCAGCACAAATGGCACAATTGATCATGGTGTAATATCCCATGTCGGTGTCGTAGCCATTGTTCTGAAGAATTGGTATCTGTGCCAAGCTCTTGTAGGGAGCATTCTCATGCTAGCGGTGGAGCTTGTGCTCATGGCTCGAGGTTTGTGTCACCCTTGCGAAGGCAATCATATTCGACTCACGCAGAGCAGTCTATGCCTTGTATAATAAAAGTTTCTGGGTGGGGTGCAGTTTTGCAGTCTTGATTCTTGGGAAGGTCACAACTGTAATAGTTGGCTTCGTCACGAATGTACCTGGAGACCATATTCATTCAGACATAGTGTTCAAAACTTTGGATTCACATATACTCTTTGGGTGCGTTTTCAATAAAATTTCAATCTTCTGAATATTTACTTTTTATGTCTCTGGCAGCATTTGTGCCATCATTTCTCAAATTACAATTCTCAGCCTAACCTTGATCAAATATTGGGGCGCCATACGAGAGGGGTGGGGTGAAGTTCCTATTATGGCACTAGTAGTTCGAGATGGGATTGTCACTTTCTTTATTTTTATTAGTAAGTCTTGAACCCTGAAGATTATACTGAACATTTAAATTATATTCTAGTTGTGACGATTTTGACTGTTGTAGGTAATAGCACACATAATGAATTCGCTGCAATCGGCAACTCGTACGTCTTGTCCTTTTCTTATCGCCCAGTTACGGATTACGTTCTCAAACTGCCTACAGATGGCTTTTTTCCATTGCTGCCTGCGCAGTGAGTTTAATACCCTCTGTATAAACATCCATTTTATGGTTTCCAAACCTACAGGGCTGTAGACTGGTGATTAATATGCTGAAATTTTCGAGGCAGTCAGAAAGGTCGACAGGAGTAGAACTAACAACTGTATGGAACGACTGATGTATACTTGGCGGGGGCTTTTGCAGATTCAATGTATGACATTCATAGATTCTGACTCCACATATTATAAGCATATATATCAAGAAAATGCAAGACTTATAGGTATGTAAACTGGTCTTAATTATCTCATTTTTGCGCGTAAAACGGGCGTGGGAAATTTGACCAATCGATTTCGGCAACTTTGTGGACGACCGCCGCAACCATCAGACCGTTAAAACTGACTCTGAACGTCGTTCAAACCGATCTCAAGCCAACAAAAGCGTTAGGTATGTCTCTTTAAGGGTTTATCTACCCGTACAAGCAACAACGAATGAATTCGAGCTTGTATGGAGTTGGATGCACTCCACCCATTCAGGATGATGATAAACTCACTTTTCTTCATCCAGATTCTAACCACAATATGGCGTCTAAACTACCGTCCGTCTTGAGCGCAACTGAAGAGGAGATTCAGCTTCTTTTAGCAGCGCAATGTCACATTGGCACAAAAAACTGCGATAAGCAAATGCAGCCTTACGTCTGGAAACGACGCGCTGATGGTGTGTTTTACACTTTCATAAATTTTTGACGGCTTCTAAACCTTCGTAATCCAGGTATTCACATTCTCAACATTGGAAAGACTTGGGAAAAGCTCGTTCTCGCTGCTCGTATCATCGCTGCCGTTGAAAACCCGAATGATGTCTGTGTCATCTCTGCCCGTCCATACGGCCACCGTGCCGTGCTCAAGTATGCAGCCAACACTGGCGCTCAGGCTATTGCTGGACGATTCACCCCCGGTTCTTTCACCAATTACATTACCCGATCATTCAAAGAACCCCGTCTCATCGTCGTTACTGACCCTCGTGTGGACCACCAAGCCATTCGTGAGGCATCGTACGTCAACATCCCCGTCATCGCTCTCTGCGATACAGATGCGCCCCTGAAATTTGTCGACGTCGCTATCCCAACGAACAACAAGACAAGACACTCAATCGGTCTTATCTGGTGGTTGCTTGCACGTGAAGTTCTAAGGCTTCGCGGCACTATCCCCAGGACAAAGGATGGATGGAATGTCATGGTTGATATGTTCTTCTACAGAGACCCCGAAGAGGTGGAGAAACAACAACAGGAGGAAGCCCAGGCCAAACTTGCTGCTCAACAGGGTGCCGAGGTCGATGCCCCCGTAGGTCAATCCGAGTGGGATGTACCCAGTGGACCGCAAGGCGGAAACATCAACCCCGCGTTAGCTGCTGAGGGTGGTACGTTTTTACATCCCTTAATAAGTAAACTCGATGATTTAACACTACCTCACAGGTGCTCTTGACTGGTCTGCCGACGCCCAACTAAATACCGACTGGTCTGCCGATGTCGCAGTTGCTGCGCCTGGTGGCAGTGGCTGGGATTGATTCAAACATCGAATTTCTCCGCCAGTTCAACGGGGTTCGGTCGCTTGTTTCGATCATTAGATCAAAAAAAATATGATATTCTCTTCATTGATTTCAAAGTCTCAGATATTACACACTACAAGTTGAGGGGAAGCAACCCCTAATTTCGACGGTAAGTCGTGCTGATCGCGATCCGGGTTAGATGAAAGACGTACCATTCATGAAAAGTTTCTTTCGTTTGGAATCGTACACAGCCGAAGTAATTCCAGACATGATTTTCCCATCATCTTCGAAAACCTTGAGTAAGGAAGTGAGTAGCGCTGGGAGTGGAGTAAAATCCTCAATGAAACTGGTCTTTACCTTTTCCACCTTATACTTCTCTCCATAGAATGCGTTTGGGCCGGTATTGATAGAGATTCTTGCAGCAACAGAAGGTGATAGGAGCGACGGGTTCAACATATGGGCCAAAGCAGCCAAAGCTTGGGGGATCCCTGTCATCTGTCGTGAATAAAGTGATAGGTAGACCCATGTCTCCTGCATACCTGCTGCCCAAAGTTGCCCATCGGCATCGACTGCTAGATTGTCGAGTATATAATCTGGGCAGAACCCAAAACTGAGAATCAATATGTGCATTGAGTGATGTTACTCGTTACCAGTTTTTAGGGACTCGCTTATAACCAGGGTGTTATCAGCTTGGCGTTCTAGAAATAAAACACCTCCATAGACAGCATTTGCAACGTAGATAGTGCCATTAGGAGCCGCTGTTATTCCATTGCTGCCATGTGTCCCAGTAATTGCGTACTTGCAACCATCGTCAATATGACAATAGCCCACAGAGGAACCTTTTGCACCAAGAAGGCTAGAGTATCTCATCTTGGGATGGTGAGCCCCCCATCTCGAAGCTGATGTTGCAAGGGACAAGAACTTACAAGTCCAACTTTGGCAGCGTGATCGTTGGTGAAATAGAAACTTTTGCCATCTGCCGATCCAAGTACATCATTTGGACAAATGATAATTGAGTCCTCCACCGTCTTAATATGCGTCAAGGTCTTCCCTCCAACAGTTGTCTTGAAAATCTCAATGACGGAATCCGCGCCTACTTGCTTAGCGCTACGATCTCCAAGAGGGACGCGATGGTTGACCAAATAAATAAACAATTCCTGGGGATCAGAGGACGAAGGTACAACATCCATGCCATGAAGAGAGAGTCCTCGTCCATTGTTGAAATTTGGAGTGCTCAGGCGGGTGACTTGTGAGGTGGCAGGATCATACGTTGCGACATAATCCTCATCAGATGCGCCCGTTGAATTCAACGAGCCTATGGCAGGAAGCCAGTGTGACCGACTGTAAGGGGTGGAACAAGCGAGGTAGATTACACCAGTAGGTTGGTGGAGTACAATGTCTGCAACCCAAGTCAACTTTGCTCAAGCGGGACGGAATGTGTGGATACAGACCTTCACAAGCTTTTAACTCTGGTATGGTCTTACAGTCTTGATCTCCACGTTGCTCAATTATACGAGTTGGACTGTAGCCAAATGTAAAGAGTAGGGGCTTCACGTAAATTTTATAGAAACCCCCTGCAATAGCGATTGAAACGACAAGAATGTTGAGCACTAATGTCTTCATTTTTGTTCTGCCTATAAGGGCCGCTGACTCGGAGAGGTATCGTCTGTCGAAAGCCTGATTCTGCTCTATTTCTCGGAGTCTATAATGACCACTGCACGTTGTAAGTACCGGTTGGATTCCAACAATTAAATATCTATTCCGTTATATATAAACTATGTGTGAACCTTCAAGCTTCAAGCTTGATCTTCAGTTCTGAGATGAGAATGCAATCACCGGACCGGAAGGAGCACGCGTCTATTAACCATGAGTTATTATGTAACATAGTCAGCTAATGATTATGACCAATTCTCAAGACGAACTGCCAAGAACTTTTAAAAGTTGGGCTACAGGGCTATAAAATTGAGCATGGATGATGAGCTATGATTTATAGTCTGTGCTTATCCCGAGATATTTCAAAGAAAGTGCTGGGGTTAGGGGTTGATAAGGTATTATCCATTCTTGCTATCACTCTTAAAATAGACCAAATAAACAGTATGATTGGTTGTTAACCTTCCTCATCAGGTCCACCACCACCACCACCACCACCACCAGTAACCACTCTATACCATGGGCAACGCACAATCGTCCAGAATACCCACACCAACGCGGACGGACTTTGATGAGAAGGACGTTGTCACTGACCTGTCCGAGTCACTTGCTTCAATTCACATGGCAACCCCATCGTCAAGTGACGGATCTCTCACTCTGAAGAATGTGTCATCCTGGGAATCATCTGCGAGTACCAACTCCAAAATACAGCTGGCTCGCACCATTCTTTCCCAGTCAAACATCACGTCCGTGCTTACTTCACGCTCAGCAAGAATCGCAGATCAACACATCTTCAACAATGTTTTGGACTTCAAGACAGGACCTATCACCAATCAGAAGAGCAGTGGTCGGTGTTGGCTTTTTGCTACCACTAATGTCATTAGGTATGGCATCATGCGTAAATTGAAGCTGAAGGAATTTCAACTCTCCCAAGTCTGTGTTATCCTTATGATCTACCGCTTCGACCTCTATCTGACTTCACAAACTACAGTCCTACCTTTTCTTCTGGGATAAACTCAACAAATCCAACTACTACCTTGAGCTCATGATTGAACACGCCGACCTACCCGTTGACGACCGACTCATCAACCACCTCTCTGGCGACCTCATTAGCGACGGCGGTCAATGGGATATGGTTGTCAACCTGATCGAAACATATGGTCTTGTTCCCCAATCTGTCTATCCCGAGTCTACTCATTCCTCGTTGTCCGGACCACTCAATTCTCTTCTGAAAACCAAGCTCCGTGAGCATGCCCTTATCATCCGTACTTTGGCAGATACACTCCGTTCTTCTCATATAAAGGAAGAGCATGTCATTGCCAACCTTCGGCTTAAGAAAGAGGAATTAATGAAGGAGGTTTACAATATCCTGACTGCGACTCTTGGTGTTCCCCCGCACCCCAAAGGGAGATTTGTCTGGGAGTACATTGACGCAGACGAGAAGACTGGACGATGGGAAGGATCACCTAAGGAGTATTTCGAACAATTTGCGAGCAAACCTTTTTCCGTGCGTTCTTCTCGTCCTGATCACAACTTTTTTACTATAAATGTAATTTAATAGCCTGCGGACTCATTCTCGCTCATCAACGATCCTCGTAACGAGTATTCTACGCTTTACACCGTTGATAAACTTGGCAACATATGGGGTGGAAGACCAATCCTTTGTAAGGTTTCCCTGAAATTTATAACCCCCGACTAATTTTTTCCTAATTTCTAGATGTGAACACGGAAATTGAAAACCTGAAAGATGCGGTCGTTAAGGTAATCATCAAACCCCAACGCACTTTCTTATAAAACTCATTTTGAACGTAGTTGATTAAAGCCGGACAACCCGTCTTTTTCGGCTGTGATGTCGGCAAGTTCTCTGACAGGGATGCCGGAATAATGGACACTGCACTTTTTGAATATGAGGTGAATTCTAACTTGGTTCTATTTTCCATCTTTCTCAAAGTATGTTGAGAACGCTTTCGATATCACCCTTGGTCTCACCAAAGCCGATCGTCTCCAAATTAATGATTCAGCCATGACTCATGCTATGGTTATTTCTGGGGTTCACCTTGATCCTGCAGGCAAACCAGTCCGTTACAAGGTTGAGAACTCTTGGGGAGAGACGGCCGGAAATCAGGGTTATTTCATCATGACTGATGCTTGGTTTGAGCAGTAAGTTTCCGTCCAAAAAAAATTGTCCTGTTCCGATTTTGGCTCATCACAAAAAATTGGCAGATACGTATACCAAGTTGTTGTCCCGAAAGCACTGGCGCCCAAGCAATTAGTTCAAGTATTTGAGACAGGCGAGAAAGTTGTCCTGCCTCCTTGGGATCCCATGGTACGTCATGTCCCGTTGAACCCTGTTGCCATTTTGCCTCTAACCTTCAATTTCAAGGGTGCCTTGGCATGATTTTCCTTCAAGATCTCAGACCGCAATCAGGCGATAACTTTGAGGAATTGGAATGGATAAGCCTATGTTTATGAAGACTGACGAGTTATGATATATGCACATGATTATTATGCTGATCTATTTCAGATATGGATAGACTTTTTTTGTATCTTTCATAATGATAACTGCTACATATTGATCGTGAGCTACCTCTTTCGTGGTTTTCGATGGCTCTGAGGGCCGGAGGAAATATGGGAATTCGAATTTCCGAGAGTGGCGGAATGAGGGCTGTTGCACCATAAAATGCAATAAACTGTGCTACACATTTTGTCAAAAAGCAGGCCTTGCACTTACCGGGCTCGAAAAGTGACACCGTGGGTTCCATGCTTAAATTTCTTTTCATTGGTTTCCTTCCAAATGTAAGGTGGAAGTTGGGTAGAAGACACCAACGTCACGTGATCTGCGTGACATTGTCCAAAAACGGTCAAAATTCTATAAATTGAAGTGAGAGACTTCTACAACCACTTTACACAAAATGTACTTTCATGGAACTGGTATAAATCCACTATTAATGATACTGATATAGTCAATTTTACGTAAGATCGTGCTGTCAAATCAATTTCTTCAAATCACGTCCCAGCGCGTCAATATTGGCACGTCGCGTCTCTTGAAGGTTGTGCGGCTCCTCCTTAAGCGCCGGTCGCATGGGTGGAAGGCGGAAATTAAATAGAAAGGCATCCAGAGTTCGAAGCGGAGGAAAGTCAAGCATAGTGAACTTGAAGGTGAGAAGGAAAATACAGGCAAAGTGATTTATACCCTACTGATCTCGCACTCATTACAAGCTACATCAAACCATGCTAATCTACCTACAACTTAAATTCTATAGTTCATAGTCGCCACCGTTGTTTATAGCCTATCAGTATATAACTCATGATAACAACTTTTGACATTCCCAACTCAATCCTGCATCCACAATGAATATAACATTTTAACATGTCTAAAAACGATTCCCTGAGAGCAGAATTTGAGAAACAGGTGTAAACCGACTTCTAGATCTGCCGTTTTCTGTGTATTCATCCCGTTTTTGCAGAAAAAGTAACGACACGTGATGTTGGTGGCTATGCGTCTTCTAGCTTATATTTCTCGTCTGACGTTGCCAGGCACCTGTCCAGAACACAGCCATGGCATGATGCTTTTAGTACGCATTTATTTACTCGGGCCCTGTCAAAGGCACCGCATCGGACAAAGCAGGCAAAGACTCAAACGCACCTTTCTACTCTTTCACTCAATTCTTTTCTGGTAACCCATGCCCTCACAATCCAATGCTCATTCAGGAGTTTCTTTCTTTCAAATGGTTGCGGGCGCGATGGCATTCCTCAAGCTGAAGGAAAAGTATGACCAATGTACGTTCTAGTTTTGAGGGAAGTCGGAAAGCAAAACTAAATAATTTTGGGCGCTAGACAAACGAGTCTCTGAGGATGAAGAGGAAGGCAGGGTCGCATTGAACAGTCACTATGTAGATAACCCAGAAGGTGAAGGGAGTATCGCGCTGTTGGACACTGAACTACCAACGAAGAAGGCACGGAAGCCAAGGGCCTGTTGCATGTGTTGTGGGCTCGAGTAAGTTGGTTATTGCGAGAACAACCCTCGTCTCCTAACATTATTTGGCCTCTTAAACAGCTGCAGTCTGTTCTGGAAAGCAATTGCAATTGTCTTGGGATTGTATACTATTTACTATGGCATCAAAGCTGCTCGATGGGCCTTGACGGTATGCCTTTCAATTCGATGTATATTTTATCTTTCAAAAAACCAATTGACCCCTTGTTAGCCCAAGCCAACTGGACTTGAGAATATGCCTGCCTTTAGCACCTCTCTGGGATGTATGGATGCTCCTCACCTTTACAACGGCTCCAAAGTTACATTCACGGCTCCTGTGGGCACTCGTCATCAGGATCACGCCTTCGATGCTCGTGGTGGCGCCGTCGGAACATTCACCTTGGCAGACGGCGAAGCAGATGCCCAAGAAATCAAGTATGAAATGGTCTTGCGAACTAGTGACGAAGCACTTCTTAAAGACGTCTATTTCGATTACCCTGACAAAGACGGCAAAACCGTCAGCAAGAGCCGTGTCCTTATGACTACTCCCCATGGTCCTGATGGATCTTGCGTCCGCTTCGACATGACAATGTTTGTGCCACCCAGCCTGAAGAAACTGAGTGTCGCATTGCATACCACGACCCACGTCCAATTTGCTCCCGGCGCTCATATTGACACTGAAGATCTTATCGTAACACTCTTTTCTATGGATTCCAGAAACATAATTTCTCCTGGCGAACACGTCACCTCTCAAAGGCAGGTACTAGAGATCTTTCGCGGCTGGATTGTCGGGGATGCCTCGATCGTGAAGGAGACATCCATTACAACTCAACGCGGCGATGGTGTTGCCAACGTCAAATTGCATCCTGCTCCCCCATCGGACTCCAGTGCTGCAGAACCAGCTACCCTAAGGACGATAACGGGTTCTGGCCGCTCTGATTTCTTCTATATTGGCCAAAAGGCGTTCAAACGACCCATTGACAGCACACACATTTCCTCAAGAAATGGGGACATGTATCTCACTTACACTGGAGCTGAATTTTCTGGTAAAGTTGGAATGTCTTCAAAGTCATTTTCAATGACTGGTGCACAGAGGATTGCTGGCAGTCGTCTTCCCACTGGCAACAACGAAGAGGACACTCCGATGTGGACCCATTTTGCAGGAGATATAAACGGAGGTGACAAGGTTTCCGTCAGTTCCAGAGGCTGGACAGGGCTTTATTTCTGACCTGGACTGCTATTGTATACTACTTGCCAGTGGTATTGTAGACATTTCTCAAAGTTAGCTTAGTACAATTTTTGGCCCTCTGGTTTCCCCCCTTCTCATTGGTATCATGTTGGGCTTTTGGACAAATATATATCGTTTTCTCACTTAAACAACTTGTTGATTATCGTCTATGTAGATGTTCGTTCTATGCAAAGGACTGAGTCATATGGTCAAATAGATCCCATACGTTAGAAGGCTCCAACTTCTAAACTCCAACTTCTAAAATTTTGTCCTGTCTGCTCTGCTATTTAGAGAAGATACTAGGTGCGCAATGCTAACCAACGATGGGCACGGCAAAAGGGTCATGGAAATAATCAACAAGGACTTAAACTCATCTTAGGAGCAAGCTGTTCAAGCCGGTCGCGTTTCGTACGGTCCTGCTCATTGTTGAGAGTTAATCGCTCGTCCATTGTTGCCTGTTGCCGGTGTCGTTTATCGTATGTAGAAAGTCGTCGAGTTCTTGATACAATCATGCCTGCAAGGGCCTCCCACCGGAGTGTGGCAATTTGGAATAGGGCAATCACTATCGTCTAAGTGATGTAATGACAGAGACGAAACACAAATTTACCGCGACAACCCCTACGATGATCAGCCTGTCATTCATCCCATCGTCTATC
>Ga0193743_1000581_pt1 | contig 28638 bp, 20 predicted proteins | sample L2c2metaG_FD_143038 | JGI IMG/M metagenome (GOLD analysis project Ga0193743, IMG submission 143038) | Soil microbial communities from a riparian zone of the East river system, Colorado, United States - L2c2 | ecosystem: Environmental > Terrestrial > Soil > Riparian zone | place: USA: East River...
GTGAGCAGCGCAATCTTCGTGGGTGGAACGGCCTCTAACGTGGGTAAGAGTTGGATGGCTACAGCAATCTGCCGGACGTTGTTCCGGCGCGGCTTTCGAGTGGCGCCCTTCAAGGCGCAGAATATGTCGAACAACTCCTTTCCCTGTCTCGGCGGAGGCGAGATCGGGCGCTCTCAGGTAGCGCAAGCGGAAGCCTGCGGGTTGGAACCGGAACCAGCGATGAATCCGGTGCTTCTCAAGCCAACTGGCGATTCGAGTTCCCAGGTCATCCTGCACGGCAAGGTATGGAAAACCGTGCACGCAAACGAATATTATGAACACGCGCCGTTTCTGCGCCAGGAAGCATTGACTGCCTACGAGGACCTTGCCCGGCGTTTCGATGTAGTGGTGCTCGAAGGCGCCGGCAGCGTGGCCGAAATCAATTTGTGGGGACGCGATTTCACCAATCTCAGCATGGCCGAGGCCGTGCAAGCCAGATGCCTGCTGGTCTCCGACATTGACCGCGGGGGCGTGTTTGCGTCTATTCTCGGAACTCTGGATCTGCTGCCGCCCGCCTATCGCAGCCTGATTGCCAGCTTCGCGGTGAACCGCTTTCGCGGAGACCGGGCTTTGTTCGCCGACGGCGTTTCGATGCTGGAAAACAGGTCACAGCTTCCCTGCCTCGGCCTGTTTCCGTTTGTCCAGGACGTGCACGTGGACGCGGAGGATTCGCTCGCCTCCCTGTCACGCGGCATCAATGATGCGGGCAATCCGCATCCCAATATTGCGATCCTGCGCTTTCCGCGCCTCTCGAACACAACCGATTTCCGGCTTGCCGCACGCCGACTGGCTGGAGCGTCCCAACTCCAAGCGCTATCAATTCATCATTTTGCCGGGAACGAAATCCACCGTGGCCGATCTGGACTGGCTGCGATCGTCAGGCTTCGATTCCTGGCTCTTGCAGCAGCATTCGGAAGGCGCGTATTTGCTCGGAATTTGCGGTGGTTATCAGATGCTCGGCAAGAGCATCGACGATCCAGGCGGAGCCGACGGCGCCCCAGGCTGTGTTCCGGGGTTAGGTCTGCTGCCGGTGCGGACCGTGATGGAGCCGGAGAAAAGCACGCGCATTCGTCACGCCCGAACTCCGGCCGGAACGCGCTTTCAGGCCTATGAGATTCACATGGGAAGAACCGAGCAATTGGAAGCTGTCACTCCGTTCGCGGTTCTCGACGACGGTTCGCCTGAGGGCGCGAGGAAAAGAAGAGTCGCCGGCACCTACCTGCACGGCGCCATCGAGTCAGTCGCTTTAGTGACTGAGCTTTTCGGATTTACCCCGCGCGAACAAGATACGAAGACACAGAACTACGATGCCCTGGCGGATTGGCTGGAGGCTTTTTCTTCCCGCCAAGTGCTCGACGAGCTTTTAACCGGCGGCAAGACGCCGCAGAGTCAAGACCAAATCCCGGTCCGTTCCGAGAGCGTCTAAGCGCACATGGGCCGCGCGCATCGCTTCGGCCAGTAGCGCCGCTCGTCCCGTTGCATTGACAAGAGGCTCGGTATCGATCACGAGCGCCGGACAGTAGACAGCGCGCGCCGCGCCGAGCGCATCGGCCCATGGATCGCCGGTGGACCCCGGCACGTTCGCCCGGCCATCCGTTAGCAAAATTAATACGGTCGAGGGCGTCGTGTATTGCAGCGCCATTTCGAGGCCATGCGCGAGCGGCGTGCGGCCGCCCGTCGGCAGATATTCAAGCGCCTGACGAACCGCTTCCAGGCTGCGCGTGGGCTCTATCACCAGCTGCGCGGATGCGCCGCGAAAGGCGATCAGCGCAATTTCATCGCGCCGCTCGGAGGATGCTTCCAGAAGGCCCATGGCTGCGCCTTTTACCGTTCGCATCCGGTCGCGCGCGGCGTGCGATCCACTGGAATCAATCACGAAGAGGAAGCGGGTTTTAACTCTGGGCTCGCGCACTTTTTCGTGCAGGTCTTCGCGTCGCGGAACCGCCTGTCCCGTCGCCGCCAAAGCACTTGTGATACTGATTCGGGGCTCCAGCTCCAACGGCTGATCGTTTCTCCGGATACCCACCACGGGACCGCGAGCGTTACCTTGCTTGTGCAGCGTCTCCAGGCGGGGCGTCAGGATAGGTTTGCTCGGAAACACGCGTTCGCCCGAGGGAGTTTGCGTGTTGCCATCTGCTGGTTCATTGTCAGGTGGTTCATTGTCAGGTTGATTTTGAGGAGGAGGCGGTGGAACCGGCGGACGGGCCGGCGGCATCGGTTTCGCCCGGTGAGCCAATGCCAGCGGAAGCACCGCTTGCACATGTTCTTCACGGACAACGCCGCTGCCATCCAGGGCAGCCTGGGCAATACTCGCACGCATCACGGCAAGGTCGGCGCGGAGCGAGCTCACGTTGTGTTCTAAAACCGTTTCGCTAATGAGATCGAGCATTGCTCCCGGACACGTGACCGCGCCCAGGTTCCTTCGCGCCATCGATAGTCTCTTGCTCAGGTCCTCTTGCTCCGCGCTCCATTCCGCGGCGAAAGCGGCTGGGTTCGCTTCGAAGCGAAGCTGCCTTTCCACGACACACCTCCGCTCAGCGGCATTCTTCGGCGCATGCACGTCCACCAGCAACGCAAAACGGTCTAGCAGCTGCGGCCGCAAACTGCCTTCTTCCGGGTTCATGCTGCCTAACAACAGAAACCGGCATTCCTGCGACTGGCTGAAACCCTCGCGCTCCAGGAACATCACTCCGCCCGCAGCCACATCCAGCAAGGAGTCGGCCAAATGATCGGGCAGCAAGTTGACCTCATCGACATAGACCACGCCGCCGTGCGCCTGCGACAAGAGGCCGGGCTTTAGAACGGGTTCCCCTTTTAGCGCACGATCCAGATCCAAGCCTCCCAGCAGACGATCTTCCGTAGCGCCCAAGGGAAGGTTAACGAAAGGAGCTCCCGGGGCCAGCAACTGGGTAAGCGCTCGTGCCGCAGTGCTTTTGCCCGCGCCCTTGTCGCCTCTCAGCAGCACGCTCAAACGCCCATCTACCGCCGCCAACAGAAGCGCAAGCTTCAATTCTGGCTGGCCGACTACAGCGCTGAACGGATACGGGTGCGTTCTCATACCGTTTCTCCCATTGCCTCCAGCAGCGTTTCGCTTTCGAGCAACACCTCGCGCAGTGCCTCCAGCACTTCTGGCTTGGGCTGCTCCCACAATTCGCGCCGCGCGGCTTCGAGCAGTCTCTCCGCAATGCTGTTGAGCGCCCAAGGATTCGATTGCGCAAAAAATGCGCGCATGGCGGGATCAAGGGCATACTGTTCCGCCAATCCCTCGTAAATGAAATCGGGCGCTATCTGCGCTGTGGCGTCAAAGCCGAAGATGTAATCCACCGTCGCCACTAATTCCAAACCGCCTTTATAGCCGTGCCGCTTGATGCTTTCGATCCATTTGGGATTCACCACGCGTGACCGGTAAACGCGCAGCGCTTCCTCCCGCAGATCACGGACGCGGGCATTGTCCGGCCGCGAACTGTCCCCGAAATAAGCCTTCGGCTGAACTCCTGTCAGCGCTCGGATGGTCGCCACCATGCCACCTTGAAATTGATAGTAGTCGTCCGAATCAAAGATGTCGTGCTCGCGATTGTCCTGGTTATGCAAGGCAACTTGCACTGTTTTCAGCCGGTCGGCGAAGACGCCGCGCGCATCGACGCCGCTAGCATCCTTGGCATACGCGTAGCCGCCCCATTCCAGAAAGACGTGCGCCAGGTCCTGATCGCTCTGCCAGTGTCCGGTCTCCATCAGCGCCTGTATGCCCGCGCCGTAACTTCCTGGCTTCGCTCCGAAAACCCGGTAACGCGCTTGTGCTTCGGCGTCTTCTATCGCCAGGTCCTGGTTCTTGGCAAGATCCGCCAGGTAGTGCTTGCGGGGGAAGTTCCTGTCGGGCGCTTCATCGGCATTCACCACCAGCCCAACGGCTTCATCGAAGAGATCGATCAAGTGCGGGAAAGCGTCGCGGAAAAATCCGCTAATGCGCAGCGTCACGTCCACACGCGGCCGGCCTAAACGCTCCAGCGGAATCAACGAGACGCCCTCCATGCGTCTGGATTGCGAACTCCAAACCGGCTCGACGCCCAGTAGTGCGAATGCTTCGGCAATATCGTCGCCATGCGTGCGCATCTGGGAAGTGCCCCAGGCGCTGAGCCCCACCATTTCCGGATAACAATTTTCTTCCTTGCGATAGCGCTCTATCGCCTCATGTGCAAGCTGCTGCCCAACCCGCCATGCCGCTTGCGAAGGCAGGGTGCGTGGATCGACGGCGAAAAAATTCCGCCCCGTGGGAAGAATATGCGCCATGCCTCTGGTGGGCGCGCCCGCCGGACCCGAGGGCACATAACGGCCCTCCAGCGCGTTCAACACATGGGCGATTTCATCGTCTACGCGCTCCAGGTTAGGGACCAGTTGGCGGCAGGCAAATTCCAGAACTTTGGCGACATCGGGAGACGTACGCCGCAATACCGCGTTTTGTACTTCCGCAATCGCCGAGGTTTGAAATCCTGCGTTTTCCAAAAGTCTGTATAGATCGCTGGACAGCGCTTCAATGGCCTCCAGAATATCGGCGTGGGACCGGCATACGACTCCCGCCACGTCCGCCTCCGGTTGAACCTTCGCGCCCGGTTTTTCCAGCAGTTCGGCGAGGTTATATCCAAAAGCTTGCAGCAGCGCCTCCTGCAGCCCCGGCACGCCCGCATTCGATAAGCGCGTGAGCGCGCGCAGCATGTCCGGCAGCGGAGGCATCTCACCCAAAATGTGCAGCCCGTCTCGGATCTGCGCCATTCCCAACTCGCACAAATATCCGTCGATGTCTTCCAGCAAATGCGCGACATCGTTGCCGCTCATCTCGGAAAGCGAAACCGGAATGCCATCGGGGGTTAGCTCGTCATCCCAATCGTGCTTATGGTCGCCGTGGTCGCGCGAGAGCATCCCCTTCAAGTCGAGGTCCGCTTTGAGATTTGTGTCTTGAATCAGATCCCAGATCTGCTGCTGCAGGAAAGGGAGTTTACTTGGATCGAGTTTTTCGAGCGCGTAATATTCATTGACAAGTTGATTGATCTGCGCCAGCGCTCCGTACGTCTCGGCGTTCGTCATGGGCGGAGTAAGATGATCCACCACAACCGCATGCGCGCGCCGTTTGGCCTGGCTCCCTTCGCCGGGATCGTTAATGATGAACGGATAAACCAGCGGCATATCTTCTAATAGGATGTCGGGGAAACAGTCGCCAGAGAGTCCAACGCCCTTACCCGGAAGCCATTCCAACGTTCCGTGCTTGCCCACATGGACAATCGCGTCAGCTCCCCAGCCGCCTTGCTCTATAGGCGCGCTAAGCCAGCGGTAGAACGCGGTGTAGTGGTGCGTAGGCGGCAGATCCGGCGTGTGGTAAATCGCATCCGGATTCATTCCGTACCCACGCGGCGGTTGTAGCGCCACCAGCGCCTGGCCCAGTTCCATGGCCGCAAAGTGATAGCCGTTCTCATCGCTAAACGGTTCTTCGGTGACGCGCGCGCCCAGTTGCAAGAGCATCCCGCCGATGAGTTTTTTATCGGATTTGGATTTATTCGCCCGGATGGAATAACCCTGATCCGCCGGCGTTCCCCAGCATTCCTCCATTTTTAAGCGGGCCGCGGCGGGGAAAGACTGGAATACCTGTTTATAAATTGGCCGTCCGAAATGCATCGCGCGCGCTGGATCGAGCGGATGAATCTCATCGTAAGTTCCGCGCGATAGTAGGTCTTTCATGAACTCATCGCCGGATTCAGGCAGCCGCGCAATGCGGTAGCCGCGTGTTTTCATTCCCCGCAGCAGATTCAGAAGGCTGGCCGGCGTATCCAGGCCCACCGCATTGCCCACCTGCGAGGCTTTGGCCGATGAATTCGTAAGGACAAAAGCGATGCGTTTCTCCGAATTAGCAAGACGCCGCAGGCGAGCGAGTCTGGCGGCAATGCCGGCCAGGCGATCGATACGTTCCGGATGCGGCACGTACAGTGTTTCAGGATTCGCGGAAGAGCGCTCCTTGAAAGAGATAGGAACAGAGATAATGCGCCCGTCGAATTCCGGAAGCGCAACGTTGATAGCGGTTTCCAGCGCCGAAAGTCCGCGCCGCGAGACTTCCCATGCACCCCGGGGCATGCCGGCGGCAATCGCCTGAATCACCGGAATATCTAGCTTTTGCAGCGCGCTCACTTCACCCAGCGCGAACGAGAGCGTAGAGAGCAAGACGTCGGCCCGCCCCATGATGAACCGCAGCGCAGCCGGAACATCGCCGTCCAGCACTTTCAGGCTGGATGTAAAAATACAGAGGGCGTTGAGACCTTTCGCTTCGAGCGCTTCCACGATGGCATCTATGAAAGCGGTATTGCCGCTCAGCATGTGCGCGCGGTAGAACAACACCGCAACAGTGGGCTTCCCTGGGTCTGCTTGCCGCACCCAATCCTCCATCGTGGGAGTTTCCAGGTCAGCCAAATAAATTCCGTGCTCCGGCATCGGCGCGGGAGGATCGTAACCGTGTCCGGTGAGCAGCAAGCGATCGGACAAAAACTTCAGACATTCGGCAACGTTGCGCGGACCGCCGAGCCCGAGGTATCCGGTAACCGTCTCCAGCACATCCAACGGGACATTTCCCGCTTGCACGAGTTCCGGATTCATCTCCCCGGTGCCGCTGACAATCACCAGGTGCTTTCCATTTTCGAGACAATGCCGCTGCAGCACATCGAAGCCGAGCACGCTCCTGGTAGGGCCGTGCAAACGCAACACAACAAGGCGCGGCTGCGCCAGATCGCCATCCAGCAATAGCGTCATCTGCTCTTCTGTTCGAATGGAATTGAGAGACAAACAAGTAATCGTCAGCTCCGGCGGAAGCTCCTGCCGGACGCGCTGAATGCTGAGGAGATCCGTATCGGCGTGTGATAGCAGCGCCACGCCCTCAAGTGGCTTGGTGTTTTCGTTACCAGTCCGCGTGCGCTCCGCAGCAGGCCGCACATCCCAGTCGTAATAGTTGAATGCGTATTCGGCGAGTTCCTGCGGCGGCTGCAGGAAGCGGTCCGCTTTGACCATCGCCTCGATGTAGTCAAAGATCAGACGCACCTGCCAGGAACTGTTCACCGAGTGAAACCAGATCGACCGCCCATCGAAGACAAGGCTGGCCACATTCGCCAGCGCGCAAGGTCCCAGGCAGCCGCCCTTGGTCAAGTGAACCAGGTTGCGCAGCTTTCGTCCGAGCCACTCGTTTTTGTAGACATCCACGGGAACTGCCGCGTAGCCTCGCTCGGTGCGGCCGCAGCAACAGGCGCTGTAGCAATAAGAAAGGTGGGCGCGGCGCTGCGGGATGTTTACCGTGCGTCCATCCGCGCGAACTACTTTTTGACGATAAGTTTCCGGCATTATTTCCAATCAGACTCGATGACGCACCAACCACACCAGATAGGGTCCGCCGAGCACAGCCATAATTGCGCCCGCCGGAATTTCCGCCGGGGCAAGCAGAACTCTTCCTAAAGAATCGCAGGAGGCCAGCAGCGCGCCGCCCAGCAAAAACGCGCACGGCATCAGGACCCGATGGTCGGAAGTTACGCGCGACCTTACCAGGTGCGGAATAATCAATCCGATGAACCCGATCGGCCCGGTCAAGGCAATGGTGGCCGCGGTTAAAATCGAACCGCAAAGATAACCCGTCAGCATCAGTCTCGACACTTTGACGCCACGCGTCGCGGCCCATTGCTCGCCTACCGCCAGAAGATTCCAACTCTTGGCTTGGGAAATCACGCTGCAGGCCAGCGCGCTTACGACGGCCATAAACGCGAGCAGCGGCGGATAACTTGTGGAATCGACGCTTCCAATTAACCAGCGTGAAATAGAGAAGGAACGCGAGACTCCGGCCAGGCTATGCAGCAGGACAATTAAGGCAGAGCAAACGCTGTTCACGGCAATTCCCGTAAGAAGAAGGCTGAACGCCGAGAGCTGCCGTTTCTCCGCCGAGCTTCCTATCACCAAAAACAAAACCACGGAGGCACCCGCCAAAGATCCGATCCAAATGGCCGGCATGCCTAGCAGCGACTGCCATCCAGCCGCAAGGACGGCGACGGCGCCGAGCGCGGAACCAGTCGAAACGCCCAGCGTATAAGGCGTGGCCAGGGCATCGCGCAGCATCGCCTGGAACAAGCTGCCGCCTAAGGAGAGTGCGCCTCCCGCGAATAGGGCCAACAGCGTTCGCGAGATCCGCAATTGCACCAGAATTCCGAAGTCGGGCGCTTGCCGGTGGAGAATACGGTCGACGTCCAGACGCCCCGGCCCGAACCACGGCAGCAGGAGCATCGCCGCGATAAACACGAGCATGGAACCCACTATCCATTGGCGTCCGGAGTTCGCCATTATTAGAACCAGACCCAAGGCCGTCCCGCCGGTGTCGCGCCCATGTGCAAGCGCGGGGAAAATAGCTTCAACCACTCAGGAGCAGCCTGTGCCTCCCGCACCGCGATATCGGTCGCGACCTTTCCTTCCGCCAAAATGAGAATGCGGGTGCAATGCGCCAGAGCCAGGTTGATGTCATGCGTCACCGCGATGCAGAGCACATTGCGGGCGCTCTCCTGCTGAAGTAACGCGAAACAGTGCAACTGCTGATCGACATCCAAAAATGTGGACGGTTCGTCCAGCAACAGCAATTCGGCTTTCTGCGCCAGACAGGCCGCCAGCAGCACGCGCTGCCTTTCCCCTCCGCTCAAAGTGGTTAACTGTCGATCTTGGAACTGAAGACAATTCGTACACCGCATTGCGGACTCGGCTTCTTCGCGGTCTATTGCGGATTCATGCCAATGACTCGTGTGCGGATAACGGCCCATGGCAACCAGTTGCCCGGCTCGAAACGGCAAGTCCGCGCTGACTGACTGCGGCAGATGACTTAACCTGCAGGCGAGTTCGCGGACCGGCCAATCGGCAAGCGCGCGTTCCTCTAATTTAATCGTCCCGCCCAGGGGCCTGCGCAGCCCCGCTATAAGGTCTAGAAGAGTGCTCTTACCCGCGCCGTTGGAACCCATCAACGCGATGAACTCTCCGCCGCGCGCCTCCAGACCAATGGCGTTCAGTACCCGATTGCTGCCGGCGTTGAAAGAAACATTTTCGAGTTTCAACAGCATCTTAGTTGCCGCCGCGTTCGTGGAGAATTCCGAAGAGCATCTCAACCACTTCGGCTACGCGCCGACCGGGGACAACAAATTCGTCCGCATTGAGCACGCGCAGATGATGGTTGAGCACCGCCGTCAGTTCTTTGTGTTCCTGCCACAGGACCTCGCTCGCGGCGCGCGCCTGATCGTTCCCCATCATGGGAGTAGAAGTATCGATGATAAAGTCCGGATTCGAACGAATGACGGTTTCGAGCGAAATTCGCGGGTATGCAGGCAGCGAAGGTTGTTGCAGCACGTTCACGCCTCCCGCTGTCTCGATCAGTTGATTGAGATAGGAATCCGAACCCACCGCCACAAAATCCGCCAGCGTTCCGGGTCTTCTGCCTACGATGAACAGCACCTTGGGTTTCGGGAGACCAGCAGCCTTTTGCCGCACCGCATTTAGCCGGCCTTGGATGCCATTTATTAGCGTCTTCGCTTGCATCCCGGCTCCCGCAGCTTTGCCAAGCGTTTCAATCGTGGCGTAGAGCTGCGGCAGCGTCCCAAGTTCCACTTCAACATACGGGATGCCCAAAGCCGTCAACCGTGCCGCGAGGTCGTTGGAGAGCTTCTTGATCACAACCAGATCGGGAGACAGCCGCGCGATGGCTTCGGCGTCCGGCTTCAAGTAGGCGCCGACTTTCGGCAGCTTGATCACTTCCGGCGGAAAGCGGCAGTAATTGGAGACGCCGACGACGCTGGGCCCGAGCCCCAATGCGAAAAGAGTCTCGGTAATACTGGGGGCGGTTGAAACAATTCGCCGCGGCTGCGCTTGCGCCGCTTGCAGAAGAAATACGGCTATGAGAAGAATCTGCCGCAGCATGCCTAAAACGAATATCCTAGTCCGGAAGCAAACGTTGCGCGCGGAGCCAGATACCCGGCCTCGTAATAAGCCTGATTAAACAGATTGTCGACCTTGGTGTATACCCGGACGGATCGCTTTTCGTTGTCCCAAAGCCGGTAATTCAGCATGAGTCCGGCATTGGTAAATCCTGGGAACAGATAGGCGCTCGATTCGAACCCGGCGAACAAAGCCGCGTAATACGACGAACCGTGATATAGCGTGAACGTGGTGTCGAAGCGTTTGCCCCAACGCCTTGTGGCCACCACAGAAGCAGTGTGCGCCTGCACTCCGAACGCCTTGAAAAATCCGGGCACGGTGATGTCCTGATCGGTTCCGGCGTTTGTATAAGTGTAAGAACTTTTGAGAATGAGACTGCTCGTGGGCCGTGCTTCGACACTGATCTCGGCGCCGCGAGAGATTCCACCGGAACCATTAATGTAGCCGAACAAGCGCTGGTAAGGATCGCTTAAAGGATTGACGATGCCGCTATCGTCGAACTGGATAATGCGAACAATCCGGGTGTAAAAGTAAGTGGCGGAGATACGGACGCGATTCGAAAACAGATACTGATCCACGCCGCCGTCCGCTGAATTGTAGCGGTCGGGCGAGAGACGGGGATCGCCGTATGCCGAGAACGTGATGATGCCTGTAACGGGGTCGTTGCTGAATCCGCCGCCGAAGCGCTCATAGAGCGATGGGGCGCGATAAGCATTTCCGAAATGCCCGCGCAGCTTCGTATTGCTTTTAGGAATGAGATAGGCGATGGATGCGTCGCCCGTCCATGCCCGCGGAGGAGATTGAAGGGGAACGCTGGCATAGACGCTCGGTGGCCCGTTGGTAAGAAACGCCGGTTTGGAAAGAGAGAAATCCTGAAAACGACCGGAGAAGGAGATTTGCAGGCGGCGTCCGAAAAGGCCCGTCTGCGTAGCAAAGTAAGCCGCGTTTGACGTCTGGCTGATGTGAGTGGATTCCAATACGCGGCTCGGCCCCGGCTCGTTATTATCCTGATGGTCGAAGTAGCCTTCGCGCTCAAATTCGTAGCCGCCGGTCAAACTCAACCAAGAGGCGACCTGCGCCGTGCCGTGAATGTTGACAGTATCCGTATCGCCGACATAGTTCCCGTAATTCACCGCCGGTACGTCACCGGAAATGCTTTCATAAATCCGGTTGGTGTGCACTCTTTGGTAACTGGCTTGCCAGTTCACGTTGGCATTGACTACGTCGTGAAAGAGCAAAGCATTCGTGAGAAACCATGAACTGCGCCTGGCCGTGGGATTATTCAGAGCGGGAACAAAGGTCGCATTCCCGTAGTTCGGAGTTCCGCCCGCCAACAGGACAGCCGTCTGACTCGGAGCAAGCGGGATGGCGCGGATAACACCGCTGGCTGGAAGATTTGCGGCGGGAATGCCAACCGTCGAAGGGCTGTCGTTGTTCTGCGCAAAGTCATCCGAACCCCAGAGCCGGTCGCTCAGGGTCATATGCGAATTGAGATCGTAATGCACAAACCCCTGTCCCCCAGTACTGCGGTATGTATCATGGCCATCGACACCTTTGGTGACATTCAGGTGCAGAATTCCAGCAGTAAACTTCAGGCGATCCTGGAACGCCCCACCGGCCAGCGAGCCGCGCCCACGGAACAAGCCAAGGTTCCCGCCTTCCGTCTGTAGTTCCCCACGAAGAGGACCGCCGCCTGGATCGGTCACTACATTAATCGCCCCGCCCACGGCGTTGGTTCCGTAGAGCGAGGAACCCGATCCTCTGAGTATTTCCACCCGGTCGGCATTTACAAAATTCAGCGTTTGGAGAAATGAAGTGGCGTCTGACTGGGTGCTGGATGCGTCGCGAAAGCGCAACCCATCCACCAGGATCGAGGTCGCGTCCGGTTGCAGGCCGCGAATTTTGAAGGTCGTAAACTGTCCAATCCCACCGGCGCCTTGCACCTGTATGCCCGGCGTGTAGCGGACGATGTCGGCCAGCTGAGTGGCGTTCCTGTTTTCAATTTCGTCCCTTTCCACGACGCTGACGGCTTTGGAGATTTCCGAATCCACCTGGGCCTCGCCCGAAGCGGTTACAAACACGGTTTGGTTGACGCCCGCCACGGACAGCACGATGTCCTGTTCCTTCACCCTGCCGCGCTCGACCTGTACAGTAGTGACCGCCGTTCTAAATCCTTTTTTTTGTACTTCAAGAACGTACGCTCCGCCTACGAATCCCGTAAAGCGGTAACTTCCCGAATCCGCCGTGACCGCATCCAGAAGAATGCTGGCATCCTGCTGAAGAAGGTGAACCTGCGCATCGCCGATCGGCTTACCTTGAGCGTCTTTTATCTGCCCCTGCAAGGCCGTCTGTTCCTGGGCCGCCAGTACACCCGCGGCGGCCAGCACAGATAGAAATCTAATCACGAATGTCTGTCCCTTCATTCCGATGAAACACGTACACCGGCTGCCCGTCTTTGGTGGACAGCAGCTCGGCGCGGATACCAAACACCTGTTGCAGCCTATCTGGACTGAGAACCCGGTCGCGGTCGCCACAATCGACCATGCGTCCACCGTTGACCAGTGCCACGCTGGTTGCATAACGTGCCACCGCGTTCAAATCGTGAGTGGCCAGCGCGATGCTCTGCCCGGCCTTCGCCAAAGCGCGGCAGAGATCCAGGATCTCCAGCGTATGCTCCACGTCCAGGCTGGCGGTCGGCTCATCGAGCAAAATAAATTCCGGCTCCACGGCCAAACTGCGCGCGATAAGCACGCGCTGCCGCTCGCCGCCGGAAAGAGTATTGACCAGACGCTCGCTCAACTGCGCGATATCGCAGCGCTCCAGCGCCTGGCGAACTGCCCGGGTATCACTTGCCGTCTCACGCGCAAACCGCCCGCGATGCGGATAGCGCCCCATGGCGACGGTCTCTTGCACGGTGAAAGCAAAGTCCATGCGCGTCTCTTGCGGGACGAAAGCGATGCGCCGCGAGAGGTCGCGCCGGGGAAGCCTGCCAAGCGGCTGGCCATCCACTGTGACTGAGCCTTCGGATATAGGCCAGATACCGCTCATCGCGCGCAGGAGCGTGCTTTTGCCGCTGCCGTTCGGTCCCACCACGGCTTGCAATTCACCGGAGGCCAGCTTCCAGGAAACGCTCTTCAGGATCTGGAATCCGCCCCGCTGCACCGCCACGTCCCGTGCTTCCAGATAGCTCATGCCGCGCTGGTCTCCCGGTAGCGGCGGAGCAACATCGCGAGAAACACTGGGCCGCCTACTAGTGAGGTCACCACGCCCAGGCGTATTTCGGCGGGCGGATGAACAGTGCGCGCGAGTAAGTCGCAGAGGATCAGGAACACCGCGCCCCCTAAAGCGCTGGCCGGAAGCAGTACGCGATTCGAAGGCCCAACCACCAGGCGGACGGCGTGCGGAACGACCAACCCAACGAAGCCGATCATTCCAGCCACGGCGATCGCCGCGCCGGTCAACAAAGCAGCTGTCAGCGTCAGCAAGCGCTTCGATGCTTCCACGTCGACCCCGAACGAAGCCGCAATCTCTTCGCCCTGCTGCAGCAAATCCAGGTCGCGTGCCTGGATCAGGGCAGCCGTCAATCCCAAAAGCACGAATGGAGCGCACAGCCAGACGTGAGTCCACGAGCGCGACTCCAGGCCGCCCATCATCCAGAACACAATCTCTTGCGCAACTTGCCAGTTAACGATATTGAGGGTGAGCAGCAGGCTCGATGCGGCGCTCAACAAGGAGCCGGTCGCAATCCCGGCCAGCAGCAGCGTTCCCACGGGAGTTACGCCGCCGCGCGTGGCCATGCCATACACCAGCGCAAGCGCAATCAGCGCTCCCGCCATCGCGGCCAACGGCAAAGAGACTACGGAGTGAACGCTCCATCCCGCAACAATGGCGATTACCGCGCCCAGCACTGCGCCGGGTCCCGCGCCCGTAATGCTCGCCTCCGCCAAAGGGTTCCGAAAGAAGCCTTGCATTACCGCGCCTCCGGCGGCCAGCCCCATGCCCACGAACCCGGCCACCGCCACCCGTGGTACGCGGATGAGCCAGACAATCACCATGTCCGCCGGCGTCACCGTGTGAGCATCCACCCAACCCGCGGGCAACAACTTGATTCCAGCCACACGCAGTATGGTCTGCCAGGCAACCGGCGTGCTGCCGATGGCGACGGCGGCCAGAATGCTGATCGCCAGCATGGGGATTACTATGCCGTAGAAAAGCCCCAAACGCCAGCGCAGAGGCTGCCGCGCCGCCGTACTCACTGCCCAGCTCCATAAACCGTCTCAGCGATGCCCGTCATTAGCAGCGCCGTAAACGGAGACATCGGCTGGAAGACATTATTCTCAAAAACCACGATGTGATGATTGCGTGCCGCTTGTGTCAACGCAATGCCCGGATCCGCGAGCAGCCGCGCTAAAATATCCTTGCTTTGCCCGTGATTGGCTCCCGTTAAAATCCACTCCGGATTCCAGCGAAGAATCTGTTCGCTGTTCACGTTCCCAGGACCCTTCAATCCGCCTTCAGCCGCCACGTTGATACCGCCCAACGTCTTCACCACATCGTCGAACAAGGTCCCCGCCCCGTTGCTGTATCCGCCCTCGAAGCCGAGTATGCGCGGAGCGGGCGCCCCTGCCGGCCGCATGGACTGTGCCCTGGCGATGGCTGCCTGAAAGTGCGCCAACTCTTTTTCGGCGGCCGCATCCTCGCCGGTCAAATAGCCCACCAGGCGAATCGTTTCCGCTATCTGATGGAGCGAGGTGAAGTTCGTGAAAGCCCGATACACGGGGACGCCCGTGCTGCGCAGCAGTGCACAGAAATCGGCCTGAGCACTGTTCGATACCAGAACCAGATCGGGATCGAGCCGCAATACCCTTTCAACATCTGACGCAATAGCAGGATGAAATCGCTGGACCTGACCGTATACATTGCTGAAGCTCGGGTCAAACGCGAACGCGCTCACCGCCACGATGCGCTCCGGTGGCGCCACGGAATAAAGATATTCGTCCAGCGACCAGTACTGCGAAACAATACGGCGCGCAGGATGTGTCATGCGAACGGTGAAGCCGTCGCTGTCTATGGCCCGTCTAGGATAAGCGTTCTCTGCCGTTCGAATCTCCGGGCTTCCATACTCGTTACCCGGACGGGTGATGCCCGCCAGTTCCGTTGGGGACGCGAGACGATCCACGGCAGCCGCAGTGATGCCGGCAATAGCCACTAGGACCAAAGGCGCGGCAAAACTCGAGGCACGCTGAGACAAAGCCATAGTGATAACGGCTTAGCGCGTCTCTAGAGAGTTGAGATGAAGTAAATAGGGGTTGCTTCGCATTCTTTCCGTTCTCCGCAGAAAGCGTTGTCGTCATACCCCCAGGTAGGTCTCCTGGCTCAGAGTTTCAGGTAGAACATCCTACCCACCGCTTCTTGCCTTCCCCGGTTTGATTAGAACCGAGTGGCTTCCGAAGAAAACGGCTGTGACTCCTTACAGTGGCGGGACCGCGCCGGTTTTTCACCGGACTTCCCTGTTATGCCCCATCGGGCACCTGAGGAAACCTCACCGTAACATGGCACGGCATTTGGTGTCAATCGAAGGGGTGTCATGCTAAACTCCGAACGAATCTCTTTCGAGGACATGACGATGCAAACATCCCCCGCTCTCAACACAGCAATCAACACTTCCGGCGTCCGGGTTTGGGCTGCTACTGACCGGTGGCAGGCTGTGGCGGTCTTCCTATTTGGGTTATTCGTGCTGTACGGCGTGGGATTTTCCACCTTGCCCGCCGCGCACAACGCCACTCACGATACGCGCCACGCCAACGGTTTTCCCTGCCATTGAGGCGGCTTGAGTAAGTTCCGGCAATTGATGGTGGTGTCCCTGCTGTCCGGGGCAATCGCCGGGCTGGCCTCCTTCGCCATCCAGCACTTTACCGTAATCCCCCTCATTGAGGTTGCCGAAACCTATGAGGCCAGTGCGCATGCGGCCATGGGCATGCACGAAGAGGAAGGTTGGCAGCCGTCGAACGGCTGGCAGCGCACCTCGCTCACGGCGCTCGCCAATATGCTCAGCGGCATCGGCTATGCGGCGGTGCTCTTCGGAGTAATCGGCTTCGCCGGAATCCCTACCGATCTCAAGCGCGGCGCGCTTCTGGGATTGGCCGCGTTTGCCTGTGTCGGACTGGCTCCCGCGCTTGGATTGCCGCCCCAGCCGCCAGGAGTTCCGGTGGCGGATTTACAGGACCGGCAACTCTGGTGGGCCGGCACAGCCGCAGCCACGGCCGCCGGCTTGTGGCTGCTCTTTGGGAGCGCTCGCGGACAGCGTCGGATTTGGCTTTTCCGAATCGCCGGTACTGCTTGTATCGTATTGCCTCATCTCATCGGTCCGCCGCTTGCGATGCCAAACCACGTGGTCCCCATTTCGATCGTTCACAAATTCGAGTTCGCATCGTTAGCCACAATAGGCATTTTCTGGCTTGTCCTTGGGGCCATCGGCGGCGCCCTGCTGAGCCGTTATCAGGCGCAACCCACCCGTTAAATCCTCCGGTAGTAGACTGTTAACGCCGAAATTTACGTAAACTTCTGCATTTCCTAGCGCGGTTAACCGACCGCCCTCGGCGGCCGTGTTAATTAACCGTTAATTGCTTGACTCGAATGGCTCGGGACGGCACTCTCTGTACAGTACCGGCCTGTCGCTAAAGTGCGGCCGCCGTGGGGTTTAGTTTTCGTGAGGGAGAATCCATGAAGTCGATCAAATTTTTGACCATGTCGGTCAAGGCCGCGTTGCTTTTGCTGGCTCTACTGAGTTTCAGCACGTTTGGCCAAAACAGCCGCGCAACAGTACAAGGACTTGTTACCGATGCGAGCGGAGGCGTCGTTCCTGACGCCACGGTCACGTTGGCAAACGTAAATACCGGCGTCAATACTGTAAGAAAAACCAGCAGTTCCGGTATCTATTTATTCGACCTGGTGATTCCGGGCAACTACACAGTGGTAGTAAACGCAGCGGGCTTTCCGCCGTTCGAACAGCCGAGTTTCCAGGTGCAATCCGGCGGCGACGTGACCATCAACGCCATATTGAACACCGGAAGGCTGCAACAGAGCGTGACGGTCAACGCGGAAGCAGGATCGGTGGAGTTCAACAACGCTAGTAGTAATCTCACCATCGATACGAAAATGGCGAACGATACGCCGCGCCTGGACCGCAATCCCTTTAAGTTGTCGTTGATCGAGCCACAGGCCATTAACACTCGCGGGGAAGCACAGCCTTACCAGTCATGGTCCGCCAATAGTGTGGACTTGGGCGGCGGTACAAATCTAAAGAACGAACTTCTACTCGACGGCATTCCACTGGGACTCGGACAAAAAGTCGCCTACATCCCCAACCCAGATGGCGTGCAGGAGAGCATTATCTCCATAAATGGCATTGAAGCGGAAAATGGCCATAGCGCCGGTGGCACCATCGACGTAACCACCAAGTCCGGCACCAATGATTGGCATGGAATGGCGTTTTATCTCGGACGCTACCCATGGCTGAGCGCGAAATCAGACCGCACCAGGAATGTGTTGAACTCCACCCGCCAAAACATGTACGGAGGAACCTTCAGCAATCCCATCGTGAAGAATAAACTGTTTAATTTCTTCTCTCTGGAGGATTGGCGCCAGAGTGCGCCGGGCAGCCTATCGGTCACGGTACCCACGGCTCTCGAAAAGACTGGAGATTTTTCACAATCGCTGAACGTCAACGGCGGGCTCCGCACCATTTATGATCCTTTCAGCACGGTGGTAAACCAGAGCACTGGCGCGGTCACCCGAACCCAATTTGCCGGCAACCGGATTCCCGCCAGCCGCTTTGACCCTTCCGCCGCGGCGCTAATGAACGCATTCTGGGACGCCAATAACCCCGGCAGCAACCTGACGCGCCAAAACAATTACCTGGGCGCCACACCAAACCTGTTTAGTTATTACAACCTGACTGACCGCGTAGATTACGCCATCAGCGACAAATGGCGGATCTTCGGCCGCTATTCCCGCTACAACACCGGCAATACAAGCACCAATCCGACCCCGAATAATTCGATTCTCGTCCAGCCGCAAGGCTCCCTGCGGGGCGGCAATCAAGTGGCGGCGGACGTGGTGTATTCGCTCAATGCGACCACCGTCATAAACGTGAAGGGGGATTGGCGTAATTTCCAGGACTCGTTATCCGCGCCCGACGTCGGAGCAGCGGGTTATGCCAGCATCTGGCCGAACAGCACATGGTATACGCCGTATCAAACCGCATCCAACAACATACCTACCATGTTCCCGCACTTAAACATCGGCGCCAACTCGCTCGGCGGCCCCGGCTTTTTCTGGCTGCAGCGGCCTCACGGCGAGTCACTCAGCGCCAGCATTTCCAAACAGACCGGGTCTCACTATTTGAAGGCCGGTTTCGAGTGGCGCCGGCTATCCGGCATCACATATGTGAACAGCACCACGCAGTTTTCGTTTCCCGCCGCGCTGACCGCAAGCACATTCAATAATCCCCCCAACACGGAGGGCTCCGAATTTGCCACCATGCTGCTCGGCGCGCTGGACCAAAACAGTCAGGCATACGGCGGACCCGCTCCGGAACCGCAAACCTCCTGGTATGGAATGTTCATCCAGGATTCCTGGAGAATAAGTCCCAGGCTGACCCTCACATTCGGTCTGCGCAATGAGTACGAAACGGCCATCAGCGATGCGAAGCACACGTTCTCCCAGGGGCTGACGCTATCGACGCCGATACCCCAATTTCAAGCTAATCCCCCGCAAATGCCGTCACAAGTCCTTGGGCTTGTGGGAAGCACGTTCCCTCAATATACGGGGGCCTGGGCCTTCACCAGCGCCCAGCACCCGGGCATGTGGAATGCGCAAAAACTAGCTCTTGCGCCTCGAGTCGGCCTCGCTTATCGTCTGAACGACAAGACTGCCATACGCGTCGGGTACGCCCGCTACGTCCAGCCCCTCGAATTCAACTTTGCGCAGGCCCCGCTAAACGGGTTCGAAGCCATCAACGTTCTTGAGCCGCCTTACTATGGCCAATCGGCTAATCAAGAAGCTCTGCCCCTGCAAAATGGCATACCCCAGCAAAGATTCTCAGATCCGTTTCCGGCAAACACCAATCCGCTGGTGCCGATTCAAGGTACGGCTGGAGGAGCGGCGACAGGACGCGGCAGCACTGCCGGTCTTCTGTGGTACGACCCGAATTCGAAACAGCCCTACAACGATCGCTTGAATCTCACCATCGAGCACGAGTTCCCGGGTGAAATCACGGCCTCCGCGACCTATTTCGCCAACTTCGGCAATCAACAATACAACCAGCAGTTGAACGCGGTGAATCCCCAGATCGGAGCCCAGTATGGAACGGCGTATCTCGAACAACCGGTTAACAATCCGTTCTATCATTTCCAGAACAATCCGTCCTTAATCCCTGGAAATTTGTACGGTCAACCCACGGTTCAGTTGCAGCAGCTGCTCACTAAATATCCGCTCTATGGACCGCTGTTTCAAATCGGCGTCCTGGGCGCCTCCGAGCGCTATCAATCGGCTGGGTTTAAGATGCAGAAGAGATTCAGCCGGGGCTACAACTTCCTGGTATCGTACGTGTACATTCGAGAACAGCTACAGAACTTTGCCAACGCGCAAGACGAGTACAACAACATACTGAACTGGCAAAATAGCGATCAACCGCATCACCACTTCAACATCGCCGCCACCTACGAGCTGCCCTTCGGCAAGGGACGCGCCTACTTTGGCAATGCGAACCGCGTGGCTGATGCCGTGATCGGAGGCTGGCAAATTACCGGTCTTTCCACGTTCACATCCGGAGACTTCCCGCGATTCAATAATCTGAACAGCGGCGCCCAACCCCAGTTCGCCCCAGTCACTATCAGCGGCAATCCCTGCGTCAACAATCCCACTCCGCAGAAATATTTCGATACGTCCAAGGTTCAGCTCGCTTCGAACTCGTCGGCGATTGTGCCCTACAACGTACAATTCGGATGCCTGCAGGGCCCGTCGTTTTGGAACGTGGATGCCTCCCTCATGAAGAGCTTCAACATCACCGAGCGCGTACACGGCCAGCTCAAAATGTCGGCCTACAACGCATTCAACCGCTTGAACCGCGGCGATCCGACTATGAATCCACAAGATGCCAACTACGGGACGGCCCTGTTTCAGGGAGCTCCCGGCGGCACTTATGGCGCGCAAACGGCGACCCCAACGAACGTAACGGGCCGCCAGATGGAAATAGGCCTGCGCCTCTTTTTCTAAGTAACTTGAGGCTTGCAGTTTTTGCGTCAGGGCGGAAAATAGCTACTGATGGTTTCGTTCGTCGTTTGCGGCATCTTGCTGGCCCAGGCGCCTGCCGTGGAGCAGGCCTGGAAGCTGGCCGCAAACGGCGAACGCAGCCAGGCAATCGTGCTTCTGAACGGCGTTGTGCGGGGGAGTCCGGCGGATGCCGATGCCCGGCTGCTGCTCGGAAGCCTTCTCGTCGAATCGGGCCAGAGGGAAGAAGCTATTGCACAATTGACGGAAGCCGCGCATCTGCGGCCCGGTTCCGCCGAAGCGCAAAACGCCCTTGGCGAGGCATACGCCAGCTTCGGAAGTTTTCCCAAAGCACGCCAACCTTTTGAGAAGGCAGTTGCGCTCAATCCGAACTTCGGCGTGGCCCAGTTGAACCTGGGTCGCGCCCTGCTCGACGCGCACGAGTTTGACGCGGCCGCCGGCCACTTGGACCGCGCCATCCGAGTCCTCGCGCCGGATGCCGACGCAGCTAGCGCCCACTACTTGCGGGCAAAAGTCTACACATCGCGCAATGATGCCGGGGAAGCGCTGAAGGAACTGCAAAAGGCTCTGTCTATCCGCTCCGATTTTCCGGAAGCTTGGTCGGACCTCGGGCAAGCACGAAAGACGCTCTTCGACGCCGCCGGTGCGCTCGCAGCGTTCCAGCGCGCAGTGGAGCTGGCTCCCGATGATTCAGTGGCGCAGTACCGGCTGGGGGCGCAATACCTCCTGAAGGGCCAGCCCCACCTTGCGGTTGGACCTCTTGAGCAGGCGTATCGCCTCACTCCCGATGATCAGGCAATTCTAAACGCGCTGCAGCGGGCGGCCAGACAGGCCGGCAAACTGGAGGAAGCGGAGAACGTGAAGCGAAAGCTTGCCGAGGTGCTGCTGAAGCTGAATGAGTCCTTTCAGAACGAGCTCAACGCGACAGAGCTGAACAATGAGGGCGCCCGGCTGCAACGCGCCGGAGATCTGCCCGGAGCCCTGGAGAAATATCGCGCGGCAGTGCAACTATTCCCGCCGAGCGTGCCCATGCGGGTGAATTATGCCGCTGCCCTGCTGCATTTACGGCAATGGACAGATGGCATCAACGAGCTGCATAAAGCGCATCAAATGGACCCTTTTGACGAGAAAATCAGCGCCGCCTTGAAATCGGCATTGGCGCAGGCTCCCGCGGGAACCATACCGCAATGGAGCGATCAGCCATTACAGCCGAAACACTAACGTAATCGGACTACCTTTAAGGTGTTAGACTCTTCGTGCAGGACTGATGTGCTCCGTTGCATGCCTGGAGGGAATAGTTTGAGTCGAACACTGAGTCAACGCGAAGCGCCCGGACCACCCGGTGGGGCCGCGAACGATGAACGGTGGGACCTTGTCTTGCGCATTGCTTCCAGCCGCTTCAGCAAAGCGCCGCAACTGCGCGAAATTCTGTTCTATATCTGCCAGCGGGCGCTGGCAGACCCCGCAGCCACCATTAAGGAATACGAGATCGGCTGCAATGTACTGGGCCGGAAGCCGGACTTCAATCCAAACGACGACAACATTGTCCGGGTCCAGGTCAGCCACTTGCGCAAGAAACTGGAGGAGTATTTTTCGTCTGAGGGCAAAGAGGAGCCGCTACAAATTACCGTGCCGAAGGGCTCTTATCTGCCCCGCTTCGAGCCGAAGCTCCCAGTTTCGCTTCCGGCCGATAGTACGCCCATCGTGGTGGATGCCCAAAGGCCGGCGGCGCCGCGGAATCCACGCTCGTTCTGGTGGATCCTGATCCCATCGATCATCGGCAGCGTTCTAGCCGGCTGCCTTATCCCCATCGCATGGAATTATTTGCCGGCGAACCGGCTGGCAATCCGCGCCGCAGCCTCGGCAACGAACCAACCGCCCCCGCTAGATCCGATGTGGTCGCGCATTTTCGGCGGTGGTCAGACCACGGGTATAGTCGTTTCCGACACTTGCCTTGTCATGCTGCAGGACTTTCTCCACACCGACATCTCCATCGCCGAATATTCGGCCAGCCGACAATATCCAGAGGAATTGCTGCGCAGAGAGCCCGACCCCAAAATGCGCGCCGCGCTGGAGTTGGTAGCCGCGCGCCAGTACACCAGCCTGGCCGATACAAACATTGCGTCCCGGCTGCGAATGATGAGCCAGCAGTTTGCCAATAGCCGCGCATCCATCCGCTACGCCCGCCACTTGAACGCTCGCGACTTCAAGACACAGAGCTTTGTCCTGATCGGCAGCCGCCGCGGCATCCCGTGGGTACAACTGTTTGAGCCGCAGTTAAACTTCGCGCTGCAAGAAGAAAAGCCAAGCCACCGCTTCTACTTCCGCAACAGAAAGCGTGAAGCCGGCGAACCGGCAACCTACATTCCCACCGAAAACAACGGCACGCTCGAAAGCTATGCGGATATCGCCCTTCTGCCCAACCTGGGAAACACCGGCACCGTTCTGCTTCTCTCCGGTATCACCATGGAGGCTTCCGAAGCTGCCGGAGAGCTGGTTGCCCGCGGCAACTTCACGAGGGAGTTGACGCGCATATTGGGAGTGCCGGGCCTGCAGGAACGCTATTTCGAAGTGTTAATCAAAACCAGCGCCACCGCTGGAGCTGTCAGAAACTCGCAGATCGTCGCCCATCGCTTGATTAAGCCGCTCGATGACTGACTTGATGGGCTGGTTGCAACAAAGACTGACTGTGCTGCAAGCCCGAAAATTAGAGCGTGAGGAAACTCGAGGGTTGACCGTCAGGCCGTCTTCGAGATTTCGAACAGTCTTGAGATGAACCCTACCCGCCCGGCGATACCGCCCTTCGGTAACCACCTAATCTGTCCTTAGCGAATCATCTTTTACCGCTTCGATGCCTTGAAGCGTTCGCCACGCAGAGATTCCAGAAGCTGAGCCCAAGCCGCAGACACCAACGTACACAAAGGACGATGATCTCGGCTTCAAAATGTCGCCCTTTGAACAGTGCTGGTCGGCTCCGGTGCGTAAACCACAAGCCTATCAGGCCCCATCGCCGGCTTTTGCAACACTTCCCGTCAAGGAGCAACTCATCTTTACCGACGAGGATTCTCCCATGGCGAACCTCATGCTCTCCGTGATGAGCGCTTTCGCGGAGTTCGAACGCGCGTTGATTCGGGAACGGCAACTCGAAGGCATAGCTCTGGCCAAGCGGCTCGGTGTCGATCACGGCGCAACGTTCACTATCGGATACAGAGATCGCCGACGTGCGGAGGCGTGTCGCAAGCAGTGAAAAGAAAGCCGTGGTCGCACGCGCGGCATCAGCCGCGAAACGTTGTATCAGTACCTTCGCGCCGGGCAGTGGTCATCTCGATTAACAGACAAGCATGCCTGCTTATTTGCTGCGCAGCCGGGCTCTCGCCCCTGAGGCAAACTGAACTTTTACCGTTTTGGCGCGATCGGCATTTTTTGCCTAATACGCGCCCTCTGCCGTGAGGACAACTCTAATTGTGCGAAACAATATGTAGAGGTCGAGACAGATCGACCAGTTACACACGTAGTACTCGTCGAAATGGATCCGCTCTTCGTATGTTGTGTTGTTGCGTCCGGAGACCTGCCAAAGGCCGGTGATCCCGGGAAGCACACGGGTGTATAAGCCGTAGCTGCGGCCATACTTCAGAACTTCCGCTTCCATGATCGGCCGCGGTCCAACCATGCTCATCTGTCCGACCAAGACGTTAAGCAATTGTGGCAGTTCGTCCAACGAGTACCGCCGCAACCATTTCCCTACCTTCGTGATCCGAGGATCGTTTCTCAGTTTCTGGTCACGTTGCCATTCGAGGCATTTCTCCGGATGCGCCTCCAGGTAGCTGGCCAGGATCTTGTGAGCATCGGCCACCATCGTGCGGAACTTAAGCGCCTGGAACGGCTGATTCTCGTGGCCGAGACGGCGGTGCCCGAAAAATATGGGCCCGCGCGAGGTCAGCTTGATGGCAATCGCAATCGTCGCGAAGACGGGAATAAGGAGGAGCAACAGGACGCTGCTCGTCGCAAGATCAAGAGTGCGCTTCAGGAGTCCAGCACTCCGTTGGAACAGCCGCTGCGACGATGCCAGCCCAGGTTCATGCCCTACTTCGCGAGCTTTATTCCCCAGACTGTAAATGTCGAGCAGAGGTTCTGCTGCGCAAGCCCGCAACAAGACTTCCTCGAAGGTAGCGGCCGTCCGCGAAATCTTGAAGTTCGTTTCCGCGTATTGGCGCGCACGGGAGCCAAGGGAAACGCGGAGAACGGGGTCTGCAGCGATCAATTTCGCAGCTGCGGTCCACTCATCGGTTCGGTCGGGGTCGACAACAATGCCTCCCCCACTTCGTCGAACTACCGAGGCAGCCAGGTTCGCGGACGGGGCTGCCAGCAGCAGAGGCCTGCCCGCGCAAAGATAGGAAAGTACCTTAGAGGGCACCGCGAAATCGCCGGCGGCCGCCTCCAACGTGGCGAGGAGAACGTCCGCGCTGGCGAGCACCTGCGGCATCTCGTGGTAAGGCTGGAAGTCCATCAGCAACAGATTACCCAGTTTGGGTTGCTTCTCCAGGTACTCGCGTCCAATGCCTTCCGTAATCACAACTACTTTGCAAGTGGCATCCAGCGACTGCGCCAGCGCATAGAGCAGATCGGGCCGGTGTTTCAAGCCCAAGGTCCCCGAGTAGAGGAAAACCTTGCTGCCCACGAGACCGTGCCGATCTGCCCAAGGGTTGGCATGAGGCATGGAATCCATCTCTTCGAGAGGTGCCCAGTTCTCGACCACAGTGATCTTGGAGGGCGCGACACCCCAGCGCAAGAGACGGTCCCGAAACGTCGGGGCGATGACAATGACTTCGTCACTCGCCGAGCACACTGTCTTCTCAAGCATGCGGAACGGAATACCCAGCGAACCGGCAAGTTCGGTAAATTGGCTACGCAGAAAGAATTCAATGGCGAGGCTGTACACGTCTTGTACCCAATGGACGAAGCGGATCCCGCTTCGGCGGCAGTGCCACAATATCTCGGCCTGCACGTCAATGGGCGTATTTCCTGAAAGCACGGCGTCGAACGGTCGGCTGGAGATCAGTGATTTGATATCGCGCGCATAGCTCCGGTGCGCGGCAAACCGGCGGGCAATCGAGTATTTGCGAAAGCCAGAGGACAATGCGATGCCCCTGATTGTTAGTTGCTCGGGATCGGATGCTGATGGCTGTAGCCGCCCTTTCGGACCTTGCAAGCCGATTGGGTAGGCGTGGATAACGTCATGACCGCGACTAGCTAATTCGCGGCTCAATTGGACTGGGAACGGGTAGCCTGCGAAGTCATGAACAAGAAGGCGCATATGGTTCGTAGGAATAGACAGACGAGAGTAAGACGCTTCGTTTAGGCCAAGCACGCGACCGCATTACACCACCGTCGCCTCGTTTACGGCGACGGTTACCAGCATCCCCGACGGGGACACTAGACCAAATCATCCGGATAGAAAATGTGGTCGAGCAAATTCTGAGTGGGCCTACCCAATGGGCTTTCAGTGGCGCACTCCTGGTTAACTACTTTGCCTGGTTTGCCTTTCCAACGACATCCGTCCGCAGCAATCGTCATACGAAACGTGGCGAGACACCGAATGCGATCTCCATCATAAGACGGGGGGTGAGTTCCGCAATCGTCGCCCGATGGAAACCGAAAGGATCTTCCACAAAACCAAACCCGGCATCGCCAAGCAGGGTCACAGGTTTGTCCGCACCGTACACTCTCAGCACATCATCGACCGGATGCCCTATAAACGGAGTTAACTGGTGACGGAGTGCGCGCCGTTTGTGGCTCCCGCGGACATAAACATGCGGTCCCGAACCCTCATCCACCGGCTTCAGGTGGAAGAAGAATTTCACCATCCGCCAGTCGAGGAGATCGAAATGATACTCGTCCTGCGAAGCCAAGCGTTTTTCCGCTGCGGAGGCAAGCATCGTAGGAAAGGTCCACCACACCCGGGCAGCGCTTAGCCGTGCCTGGCCGCCGAGGTAATGCGCGGCGATGTCCTGCAGAAGCGGATCCCGCTGAACGGCGCGTAACGCATCGCATTCCAGCACCTTTTCGAAATAGTTACCGTTCAGAATAGCTTGATTGAAGCGTTGCTCGGCCTCGCCATGCTCATCGGGCAGAAATTCGACCTTGCGATTAGAACCGGCGAAGCAGGTTGTGCGTTCGGCGAAGCTGGCGATGTCTGCACAAATCTGCTTCGGGAGACTAATGCCGATGAACAGACCGTCGCAGCGCAGAGCCTCGACGGCCGATTCGCACGTCACGTCGGCGAACATGGTGGGCTGCGGAGAGGACGAAGGAGCGGCCTTAGCGGTTAGCCAATGCGCCTTTCGCACAGGCATTAAGCGGCCAAAGATGTACATAGCCAGCCACGCAGGATTCGCTCTCAACTTAGCCAGATACCTCGGAATCCGCCCGGTGATCCTACTGACCCCCCTGCCGGCGATCAATTGGAGGCTTATAGATTGGTGGTCTCGCATAGTCCGACTCCATTACAATTTCAAGCAGAATTCTACACCATGCCAGATTTGCACGTTTCAGGATTTCAAGATCCATGTAAAAGTGGGATACCCGCTTCCTGATGGATACTCGCATGAGTCTCTTCCGGGCTTCCGACACAACGGCACACGTAGTTTCGCAACCCCGCTCAACTATGGAATCTTCAGCCGGCTGCGTCGCGGAGGATTGGACGTAGTATGGGTGCGCGGGTACCACAGTATCAATTGCCTACATGCAATATTCGCCGCCCGGCTGATCCACATCCCGTGATCCTTCGCTCAGAGGCACCCTGCATTATCGCGCGCGACCAAAGACAACCCTTCCTGCCAAGCATCTCTTCTTCACGATCATGAGGCGGCCCGTACGTTGCATCATCCCCATCGGGAAGGCACATACCGAGTATTGGGAACACGATCTGGGCTCGGACATGCCCATGTATTTCATGCCGTATGCTGTGGACAACTACTTCAGCAGTCCAGTTGCCGATCCCGCGGCCAAACGATCTACATAGCTGTCTTGGGCGTCCTCGGTGCGGTCCATCCAGACTATCGGAACGGTCGGCAGTAAACCAGGTGGTGAGTAAACGGATGGTCAAGAAACAACCTAAGAGATGGAGTAAGACGGGGGCACATCTGTTGTTACACGTGCGAACGCAAGCGTTGAACAAACGAGTTGTGCGGGACATTTCGAGGGTTGGTATCGGGCTATGAACCCGAAGCAATTAGCTGAGCCGCTGGTGGCTTTGCCCCCCGTTTTGCCCTGGTCTCGCTATTCGGTTGAGGTCATCGATCTGGCGATTGATCTCAGTCGATCCCGGATGTCAACCTTGCCTGCGCTGGGACGTGTTCAACGCCTTCAACGCAACCGGCCTCGGCAATCCGAACGGGACCATCGCCGCCAGCGCCGTTAGTGCCGGTCGCATCACCAGCATCATTGCTCCCGTGCGCTATCAGCAGCTTGGATTGAGGATTGATATTTGATGACCACCAGCGTCATAGGTCTGCAGTTTGTCTTGTGGTGTGGTTTTGTCGCGGATGCCCAGGCCGTCAAGTTGATCTCCGAGCGGCTCGCACGCATAGGGCTGCGTAAGACAGGACTAAAAGAACGTATGTTCTATATCGCGATTGAAATGTTGCGGTAGAAAGAAATCTTTCCTACCTTGATTTATGGTGAATTTCCTAAAGACTATCCGAATCTACACCGGAGCGAAATTCCGCCGGAAACATTTCATTTGCCGCAAATGAGAGAAGCTTTGAGGACATTTGAATACGATCTGAAGTAAGGGAGAGCAGCGGCTACCGGTATAGAACTGGTAGCAGATTTCTATTGTCTTGCAGTTATCACTGTGATATAAAAATATCGGTCTCAAATGTTGATATTGTTTCTCGTATCGTGAAACTGCATCGGAGGCCAATGATACGGAACAATTCGATCCACGAGGAGCGGGATATACATGTCTTCGTCCGAGAGAACACGACGAGAATTTTTGGGATCAGCAGCCGGCTCTCTGCTGGCAGCGTCCGTAGCAGGAGCCGCGCCTTCGATGCCAAAGAAGATGATCGGCATACAGATAGGAGCCGTTTCGTTCCTAGATGAAGGTGTAGAACCCGTCTTAGACATCCTGCAGAGCAAAGGCAGCGTAAACACGTTATTCATTGCGGCCTTCACGTATGGGCGAGGAATAGCGGGACGGCAAGTGCCCAACCAGCCGCTGCCGGACCATGGCAAACACGAATACGATACGGCCACGTTTCACGGTGGCAGCTACGCGTCGGTGCATCCCCAGTACTACAAGGGCACTTCGCTGAAGGACTT
>Ga0193743_1000582_pt1 | contig 28633 bp, 28 predicted proteins | sample L2c2metaG_FD_143038 | JGI IMG/M metagenome (GOLD analysis project Ga0193743, IMG submission 143038) | Soil microbial communities from a riparian zone of the East river system, Colorado, United States - L2c2 | ecosystem: Environmental > Terrestrial > Soil > Riparian zone | place: USA: East River...
ACGCATTATGAAGCCTCCAACGACGGCGCCGATGATGCCGACGATAATGTCACCCAGCACACCATAGCCGCTGCCCTTCATGATTTTGCCAGTAATAAAACCCGCGATAAGGCCAATGATGATCCAGCAGAGAATCGCAAACATGATGCCAACCCCCGACTTTCCCTCAAGATTGCGCGGGCTCTATCTGACGAGGGGATTTGCCAGGGTAGACCGCGGTCCAGCAACAGCGATCGGAATGGTAGCACCGGCGTCAAGCAGTATGTAGCTGACGTGAGTTACACACCGACAGGGTATGGCTTGGGCGAGGATTCGTCGAGATTGGCACCGGTACGCCAGCGCTCAAATCGACCTTGGAAGAGTGATAACAGGCCCGTGTACCAGTACCCCAGAACAAAGAGCAGCAGGAAGGGGATAGTGAAGTAATTTTCGTTGGTGATTGCGTACGCGATGGTGAGAGCGAAGTAGCAACCGATGAGCAATTCCACCCAGGGCACAACGCCTAACCGTTTGCGGTACTTGGCTGCCTGCGCGCGTTCCCCTTTCTTCTCTACCCGATACTTTGGTGTCCGCTTGAATGAGCTCTTGATGCCAAACAACGCCTCAAGGACAGCCCGGGAGTTTGTCACAGTCAGACCGATGCCGAGAGCCATGAGAAATGGGAGATAGAGAAAGGTTCTGAGCCAACTGCGCGGATAGAGTTCTTTCTGGGAGACGAGATAGAAGGAGGAGATAGAGAAAGTGGAGGCCATGAAGAGTGGCACGTCGATGAGCAGCATCTGGAACCAGCCCTGATAGAAGCGAATCACCATTGCCGGCATGAGCAACAAGGAGAGCACCACCATCAAGGGATAGCTGATGTTCGCTGTCAGGTGATAGAAGGCCTCGATCTTGGTGCGGAATGGCGCATCGCTGCGGAAAACGTACGGCAGGATCTTTTTCGATGTCTGGATAAGGCCCTTCGCCCACCGCGCCTGTTGCGTCTTGAAGGCGGTCATCTCGATTGGCAGCTCTGCCGGACAGACGACATCCTGCAGGTAGCGAAACTGCCAGCCCTTGAGCTGGGCTCGGTAGCTGAGGTCCGTATCCTCGGTAAGTGTGTCGTGCTGCCAGCCGCCAGCTTCCTGGATGGCGCCACGGCGCCACATGCCGGCTGTACCGTTAAAGTTGAAAAAGACGCCGGAACGCGAGCGGCCGCCGTGTTCCAGCACGAAATGCCCATCGAGCAGGATGGCTTCTACCTGAGTGAGAAAGCTGTAATCGCGGTTGAGGTGGGTCCAGCGAGTCTGCACCATGCCGATGCCCGGTTCGGCAAAGTGGTGCACAACCTGCATGAGCCAATCCGCCGGCGGCACAAAATCAGCGTCGAAGATGGCGATGAGGTCGCCTGAGGCTTGCTTCAAGCCGGAATCGAGCGCGCCTGCCTTGTAGCCGTAGCGGTCCGTGCGATGCAGATACACGATGTTGTGGCCGAGGGCACGGTAGCGTTCCACCAGACCGTTAGCCACCTGCTGCGTCTCGTCGGTTGAGTCATCGAGCACCTGGATCTCCAGGCGGTCGGATGGATAGTCCAGACGACAGCAGGCGTCGATGAGACGGTCGATAACGTATTGCTCGTTGAAGATTGGCAGTTGTACGGTGACGTGCGGCAGTTCAGCAAAATGGCTGGGGGGATCGGTCACGGCGCGGTCGCGGTGCTTGTAGTAGAGGTAGACAAGCTGGTAGCGATGCATGCCATAGAAGGCGAGAATGATCATGACCACGAAGTAAGGAATGAGCAACGTGGTATCGAAAGCGTTCCATTCATAGAGGTAGCGGAATGGATTGTTGACCGGATCGTTGCCGTAGTGAGTGCGCAGGTAGTGGCTAATGCCGCGCTGTGTATAAAGCCAGAGCCCGGCATTCGCGGCTGTGTGCTGGAGGAACGCTGCAAGCTCGATCAGACGCATCTTTTCTCGGGGCCAGTTGCGGGCGTGATGCCCCGTAAACGGCTCGCATGACAGATTGTACGTGTTCGAAGGGGTCTAAAGCGCCTTCTCCACCAGCTGGCTGCGGTTTCTTTGGCGGAAGCCGTATCGAGTGAGGCTGCCGCCGGAGTCACATCTGCAGAAAGCCGCTCTAATGCAGCAAACTTTGCCGGAAGAGCGCATCCCGCTCCACGGGCCGAAAGCCCGCATCGCGGATGATGCGGCGTAGCTCGGACTCTCCACCATGATGGGAGGGCTCCGGACTGCCGGCCTGCGTCCAGGGGACGGCGCCGGCATCATCCGCGCCGAAGCGAAGTGCGAGTTCCAGGACCTTGGGGCCCATCACCAACCAATCCGTTTGCAGGTGTTCCACGTTATCCAGGAAGATGCGCGTTACCGCCAGAGTCTTCAGATAATCGACTGCTGTTGCCTCTTCTTCGCGGCGGGCCACCGGAGTGGAGGCATGGTGCACGCGTACGCGCACAACCTGAATCGAATGAGAATCCTGTTGAAGTTCACGCAACATCTGCAGGATGCCGATCCTCTGCTCGAGCGACTCCTCGCCACCGATGGTGATGGAGACTGAGACGAGAAGGCCGCATGTGGCCGCCGCGCGGAACAGGTGAGTCAACTCTCCGTGTGGAAGGAAACTGACCGCAGGATCGAAGTCCAGGCTTATGGAGCGGAGTCCGGCTGCCTGGAGTCCCGGGAGCGCCTCCGACATTGCCAGAGCGTTTTTCCCGGCGCCTTTCATCGTGGGGACCGGCAGATGCTGAAAGGTAACTTCGGAAAGTCTTTCGCGCTGGGCCACCAGAAGTGTTTTCAGTGCATCGAGGGAGCTGTGCTCGATGTCGCGAAGCTGAGCGAGGTTCACGCTTTTGCCGTCGTGGAGCATAGCTTCACGGGTGGCTTCCTCCAGGGAAGCCGCTCGTCCACAAAGTTCGTACGTTACAACAGGCTCGGGATGCAGATTGTGGCGAATCTGGTTGGCTGACATTCCAAGATCGAGCAGGTCGCCGCTGCGCAGGGCGTTCAGAGCTGTTGAATTATTCCAATCCATTCTCTGTATCCTAACAATCTGTCCTCAGAGGTGCAGTTCCAGTGGAGCATTCGCGCCGTATCATTGAGAGAAAACAGTCGCGTATGGAGTCTGATTTGGATATGTAATACAGAGAGATACATTTCAACAAACCTGCATTCTCAACCAGGAGGAGAACTGAAGAGATGACGCATTGCCACAGACCTTTAGCGCGCTTGTACCGGGCCAGCGTTTGTCATGCAGCCGCCATTGCGCTGATGACACTACCCTTAGTGTTCACTTCCACAAGTGCCGCCGCGCAGGACGCCACTGCGAAGCCAGGCGTGGATGTCCTTACATTTACGAATGGAGATCAACTGACTGGCACACTGGTGAGTGAGAGTGGAGGATCGGTTGATTTTCACAGCGACATGTCGGGCGATATCAAGGTCGAGTGGAGCAAGATCAAGTCGCTGCATACGGGCGGGAAGTACGCGGTGATTTCGCCCAGCGATAAGTTGAAGGTGGGCAGGCCGGCGCCGCAGATACCGGTGGGCACCGTCAGCATCGCAAACGATGAGGTGTCTGTTTCTGGAGTTGGTGGGGAAGTGAAGAACATTCCCACCAAAGATGCTGCCTATCTGGTGAATGGGGACGATTTTCAAAAGGCGATCTCTCATGAACCGGGCTTTACGCACGGGTGGACGGGTGGCGTTACGTTGGGAGCAACGCTGGTCGAGTCAACCCAGACAAGCGAAACGCTAACGGGAGCCATCGCCCTGGTGCGCACACAACCGAGTGTTGACTGGCTTGCGCCCAGAAACAAGACAATTTTCGACGCGACGGCAACCTACGGCCTGCTCACGCAGCCATTCATTGCTGGTGTGCAGGATGCGTCGAGCGCAAAGACAAACATCCTGCACGGGGACATTGAGCGCGATCAATATCTTACACAGCGCTTCTATTATCTTTTCGGCGCGAGTGCCGATCACAACATCGGTTCGGGTTTGCAGGTGCAGCAGATCTATGGTGCCGGGGCAGGATATTCGGTCATTAAGGAGACGGCGCGGACGTTCGACGTGAAGGGAGATATTCACTATCAGAGGCAGGAGCTTTATCCATCACCGGACTTCCCGTCTGGAGAGGAACTCAATCTGATAGGCGCCTCGATCGGCGAGCTGTATATGCAGAAGCTTCCCAAGGGACTGGTCTTCAATGAGGCTGCAACCGTCCTCCCGGCGTTCAATACGCCGGAAGGACGGCCATCGGCCTTCAGCGCGCAGATTCTCGCCGGCCTGCTCTTTCCGGTCTACAAGAACCTTGGTTTTACGCTCGGTTCGCAGGACAACTTCGTCAACAATCCACCCTTTGGCTATAAGAAGAACACCTTCCAGTTCACTGCCGGCTTGACCTACACCCTCAAGTAAACGGCTCGGAACGCATTCCGGCGTGGCCCTGTCGGGTCACGCCTGCCGTTCGTTTGGACTTAAGGATTCGGTGGTGCGCCGGGCTTGACCGTGTCGATTACGTTGGCGGGCAGCGGCTTGTCGGCACCAGCCAGCAGCACGGAAACCTGCCACATCTGCGTCTCGTTCAGCAGGCCGTTGAACGACGGCATGCCGCTGAGCCGGATACCATTCCGCACCTTCCAGAAGGTTTCTCCCACCGGATCATCACTGACGCCCACAACGCCACTTCCGTGCGGAGCCCAGAGCTGGGGGGCCTCAGGAAAGATGTGTTTGCCGAAGGGCGACGACTGGCCGTAGTAGCCATGGCATCCGGAACAGTTGTCCCGATAAATTTGCGCGCCGATCAGCAAATTTGTGGGGCTGGGCTCAATCGGCGCAGTTTTGGGCGCTTCTCGATCGATGCGCGCATGCAGGCTGCCGTGGGTGATGGAGCGCTCCATCGGGAGGGGCGCATCGGCAACAGCGGCCGGAACGCTGCCGTAGTGCAGGTAGGCGAGAATGCCCACCGGGAACAGCAAGAGACCAATAATGAGGCCGAGCAGAAAGCGCATGCAAGCCTTCCAGAAGCGGAATTTGGCGGCCACAACACGGCTGCCTGACACGAGTGTAAGGCCGATCCAGCTTCACAACTACGCTGATCCCGCGGCGAGCGTGAAGAGCTGCTCTTCAGGTGGAAAGCGGTGCCAAGTTCTCTCTCGGAGGCCGGATCCGGGTCGCGAGACGGTATGAAGGGACGCGGGATGCTTTAATACTAAGAGCACGTCCCGCAGTCCGCAGCAGCAGAGTAGTGGAGGCATCACCATACATGCAATGCAGTAAGAGTCTGGGATACCTGGCGTATCCGCTCCTGACCTTTTTCCTTGTCGCCGCTCTTTCTATGCAGGCGCAGACCACGGCCAACCCACAGCAGAGCGCGCCCCCGGCGCAAAGCCCGACCCCGGATACCGAGTCTCAGCCAACCCCGCTCCAGCCGACTGCGCCGACACCGCTTACGCGCGATCCGTTGTCGCAGGCACAGCAGCAACAGGGAGACTCCAGCTCGCAACCACAGGTGAATTATCCAAACGAGCAGGAGCGCGTCCGGCTGGCACGCGAGGCTCAGGAACGGGTCCGCGCACGCCGGGCAGCACGCACAGCGGCTGCGATCAAGGACACTTACAGCCACAAGTACGAGATTTATTTTGGCTACACCTACCTGCGGATGCGCCCCGGCCATTTCCTGCAGCACGGCAATGAGAATGGCTGGAATGCGGGCCTGACACGGTTCTTCACCCCCAAGTTCGGGGTTTCGGTGGACCTTCGGGGCTACTACAAGAACGTATATGTGGGAGATGTCCGCTACTTCATTCCCGATGGCACAGACCCCTTAACCGGAAAACCCATTGTTGGGACAATCGAAGGGATAGCCCAGCCCTTCATCAGTAACTATTCGGTAATGGTAGGTCCACAGTATTGGGTGAGACAACGGAAGAACTATGCCGTCGGATTCCAGGGGCTTGTTGGCGTCACACACAACCTCTTCGATGCCACTTCGGATGGTCAGCCGGGTTACCTAGTCGGACTTTATGACAACGGCACACGCTTCACGGCGGCCGCGGTGATGCCCGTGGATATCAATCTTGGTCCTGGTCTGGCCTTTCGAATCGCGCCGGATTACAACCTGACGACCTGGAAGTACCGGTACGATACGGTGACAAACACGGTAAATCAATTCTCGGGTACCGATCTGCAGCACAACCTGGGCTTTACGCTGGGTCTGAATTATCGCTTCGGACGGCAGTAAGCCGCTCAAAACGCAGACAAGGGCCGCGTTCCTGGAACGCGGCCCTTTGTCATGGGAGAGGATCAGGCTTTGACGCGCTGGTCGCGGTCTCTGGCCGATTCGCGCGGGTATTGCGGCTCGGTCATGCTGACGGGATCGAGGATGGCGCTGATCTCATCCTCGCTCAGGAGATTCTTGGCACGGGCGATCTTGATGATGGACTCGCCGGTGGCGACGGACTCCTTTACGATCTCAGCAGCCTTGGCGTAGCCGATGTACGGATTGAGCGCCGTAGCGAGAGAGACCGTACTTTGCGCGTAGAAGGCGCAACGATCCTTGTTGGCGGTAATGCCGGCGACGCAGCGGTCATTGAACTGGCGCAGCATGTTGGCCAGGATGGTGGCGCTCTGCATGACGTTATAGGCCATGGTTGGCATCATCACGTTGAGTTCAAGCTGGCCGCCCTGTACTGCCATGGCCACAGCCGCATCGTTGCCAACGACCTGGAAGCTGACCATGGCGGCGAGCTCCGGCATGACGGGGTTGATCTTGCCGGGCATGATGGAGGAGCCGGGCTGCAGGCTGGGCAGGTAAATCTCTGCGAAACCGGTGTTGGGGCCAGAGGAGAGGAGCCTGAGGTCGTTGGAGATGCGGATGATCTCCAGCGCGACACCGCGCAGGGCCGCGCTTACCTCACCCATGCATGCATTCGATTGCATGGCCCAGCGCATGTCCGCGGCTGGCGTGAGATCTTCGCGGGAGATGCGCGCCAGGTTTGTGATGGCCTTCTCCCGATAGTCGGGATGTGTGTTGATGCCTGTACCAACCGCACTGCCGCCAAGACCCAGCTCACGCAGTGCGTCGCTGGACAGCAGTAGGGCACGTTTGGTCTTTTCGATCGCTACACCATACGCGGCGAACTCCTGCCCGAGGCGGATGGGCACCGCATCCTGCATGTGGGTGCGGCCGGACTTGAGGATGCCATCGAACTCAGCGGCCTTTTCGCGGAAGGTGGCGGCCAGCGTATCGAGCACGGGGTAGAGCGTCTCAAGCACCAGAAGCGTGCCGACACGCATGCCGGTAGGGAAGACATCGTTGGTGGACTGGCCGTAGTTGACGTGATCGTTCGGATGGACCTCGGCGTACTCGCCCAGCTTGCCGCCCAGGATCTCGCTCGCGCGGTTGGCGAGTACCTCGTTGGTGTTCATGTGGAAGGAGACACCGGCGCCAGCCTGGAAGACATCCACGACGAACTCGTTGTTCCATTTGCCGTCGATCACCTCCTGCGACGCCTGGATGATGGCATCAGCGCGCTTGTCGGAGATGAGGCCGAGGGACTTGTTGGCCTCGGCGGCGGCCCGTTTGACCATGCCGAAGGCGCGGATGAGCAGCGGATGCGCGCGCATGCCGGAGATGGGGTAGTTCTCAACCGCACGGGCAGTCTGGGCGCCATAGTAGGCGCGCTCCGGCACCTCGACAAAGCCGAGGGAGTCTTTCTCTTGGCGGACAGCGGGCATCTGGACGTGCTCCTTGCTGGTTCGGATAGATACAACTCAACCGATCAGTATAGGGCAGCAGCTGTTCGCTTTGTTCGGGGTATGGGCGTTGATATTAGAGCAAAACCACAGCCAAACGTAGTGTGGAGAGATCGGCTCTGAGCAGCCGTTCCCGAATAGAAAGGCTGCGACCGGAATTTGAGTCCCTGTCTTACACTGACTGTACTTTTTGCTTTAGTGAATTTCCGGAGCGCCGCGGCGGAGGTAGAGGCCGCTGATCAGAGCGGCAACCACGATGCCGCATGCAACCAGGAAATAGTAGGTCATGGGACGGGAGAATCCCGGCGCATACTGCAAATCCTGACCCACCCAGCAGGTGAGCAGCACGGCGATGATGGTGAACATGCCTGCGAGTGTGAGCAGCATCGATCCGCGACGCCGGCGCATGTCGAGCGCCTCCACTTGGTCAGGAGTCAGATTGCGCTCTTCGGGGGGCAGGCTCATGTTCGCCATAGGGTTCGGATCCTCGCGTATGACAGGGATGTCCCTGAGAGCACCATTAAATCACGACTGCGGTCGGTGCTGGAAGGTCGATGAAGCCGGACGTTCTCTGTGACGGTGGCGATTTTGGACAGTCGTCTGTGCCCGAAAGCCAACGCAACGAAGTGTTCGAGCGAGTGCTGAAGCACGATGTGAAGTACCGCTTGGTGGCCGACATGGCTTCGCTCAAGATCTAAGTGAACTGACGCAGGCTGCCGGCATGATGTCGCGACAGCCCGCGTCATCTTGTTCAGGCGGTATTCCCCGGAACTTTGCTGACCGGCACCTGGATCTCTGTGACGTATGACTCATCATCTTGTCGAACCGGCATTGAACTGTGCAGGTAGAGCTCGCGGATGGGCGCGGCGACCTGGTAGCCGTTGCTGGCAACCCAGCGGAGGAGCGCATCGTATGCTTCTGGAAGCCGCTGATACGATCCGGCATGGATGACGCTAGCGGCGGTGCAACCCTGTAACTCATAGACACGAATGCCGTCACCGGGCTCGACGGGCGTCTGCAGATAGACGCCAGCCTCAGCGTCAACATCCGATTCTTTGTGCTCGGGGTCGTGCCAAAGGGCGACGCACATGGTCATGTGCGCCATCGCCGGTCCCAGGCCGGTGAAAAGCCTGGGATAGAGTTGGCCGACGGAAGGATAGTTGGGGATCGTCTCCCGCACGGACGCGATCCACTGTTTTTGCACTTCTTTCAGAATGACTTCTTGTGGCATGGTCGTCTCCTGTTCGATGAGCCGGATGCGGCTCTGGAGTCTGCCGAGTCGATCGTCCTCTTCCTCTACACGCGCCTGCAGCTCGGCCTGACGCAGGAGGAGCATCCCGCGCATCTGCTCGGCCGTGACCTTCTCTTCGAGGCACTTTGCAATCTGTTCAAGCGAGAAGCCGAAATCCTTGAGCGCGAGAATGCGATGGAGCCGCGAAAGCTGGGATGCAGAATAGAAGCGGTAGCCGGTCTCCGAATCGACATGCGCTGGCGACAGCAACCGGCGTTCGTCGTAGTAACGAAGGGTCTTGATGGAAACCTGCGCGAGAGAGGAGAAATCACCAATCTTCAGCATGGTTCCCTTTTAAGGCCTCCCGCGACGGGAGAGTCAAACGCTATTCTTGACGTGCTGGGCAGATCATCAGAGAAATGCGACAGATTGCAACGTCGAGACCTCAAACCGCTTGCGGCAGCGGACATTCTTGCAACCGACCATGTCATCGCGACGCACCATGTAGGATTGCGCCTTGGCAAATCGCGCGCGATCACGCTCGTCAGCATTCCGAGGCAACGATGCCTTCTTGCGCCGGACCAGCCATGCGATGGGGTATTCGTCGGCTTTGCCGCAGTGGGGGCAGGTGAGCGTGTGCGTTCGCTGCTCCGGCCGTTCGTCAAAAAAGTCGCGTTCCTCCATGCGGTACCATCCTTCTCCGCGGGTAAAGAATATTTCCTATGATGCCTGCGTGAGGAAATACTCAAATCTTCCGCGTTCGAAGTATTCCATACTGACGAGGGCAGGGGCCAGTCAGAGGGCGGCGCATGGCAAAGAAGAAACAGGCAAAATTCTCCGTGACCAAGGCGGTGAAGCGCAACGCGCGGGAGCGCGTGGGCCAGCCGAAGCCCGAGCGGGTGATTGTGAGCGAGGCACAGCAGGCAGCCCGTAAGCGTCGACACAAGGAGACACTCGCGGATCTCTTGGAGCGCGAGGATTGAACTCAGTCACGAGCCAAGGCATGCGCAACCTGGGTTGCGTCGCGAACAAGATCCGGCAGGCCGACACCACGGAAGGCGTTGCCTGCGACAGCCATCCCGCTCAATGTTGACAAGCAGGTCCTGAACTCCTCCATACGCACAAGATGGCCAATTTCATATTGTGGAAGGGAGCGCGGCCATCGACGCACAATTGTGACGTCCGCTTGCTCAGGAAGTGGACCCAGAAGTTCGACAAGTTGATTCCGGGCGATGCTTGCGATTTCTTGGTCGGAGTGGCGCGAAAGCTCGTCCGCTGCGGAACTTGCGAAGAAGGCTCGTAGGAGTGTTGCTCCTTCCGGAGCGCGTCCGTGAAATTTCTGATGCAGAAAGGTGCAGGCAAGCAGGGAATCATTGTCCCCCTGGCCGGCAGCTACCAGAAATCCAAAGCCCTTCGGAATCGTTGGGACAGGTTTGGTGTGCGGTTTGTAGCCGAGTGCGACGACCAGCCCGGAGGCCGCGTTCGCCGGCAGCCGCCTCGCCGCCCGCCGTGCCTCGGCCGATGGAAGCGAGGCGAGCAGGTGGCGCGTGGTATCGAGGGGGGCCGAGATCAGAATGCGATCAAACCGCTCGTTGCCATTGGGAGTTTCTACCACCCACGCTCCCGAAAATGAATCGACTGTAAGCACCGGGCAGGAGAATCGCACCGAAGCCGGGGGCAGAGTTCGGAACATCCGGTCTACGAGCGTAACGAGACCGCTCGCCAGGGTAGTGAAGACTGGCAGACCGGATGTCCGGTCGCGTTGCTGCATGGCAGTGATGAGAGATCCGTGGTGCGCTTCCATGGCGACGAAGGGACCAAGCAGTGCGCGTGCGCTCAACTTAGCAATATCTCCGCCGAAGACTCCGGCGAGGAGCGGTCCGGCAACATTGTCAACGACTTCATCACCGAAGTGGCGGCGCACGAATGCCGCGACGCTTTCATCCTCGTCGACTCCTCGATTCAGCAAAGCCGTCTGACGCAGCTCTGCGGCACGCGTGGGTTCTGCGATGTACGCCTGTCTCGCCGATTCAGTGAAGAGCGGCGAGGCCAGCATCGCATTGAGGTCGGTAGGGACCATCATGCGCATGGCGTCGGGCAGAGGAACCAGCAATCCGTCGCGCGCAATGGAGGTGCGGCGTTCACGATCATTTGAGGGCAACAGCTCATGGGCGAGTCCCAGTTCGCGCGCCAACTGTTCCGCCCACGGCTTCTCCGTCACCCATGAATCGGGTCCACATTCGATGGTGAAGCCATCTGCGCGGACGGTTTCGATGATTCCGCCGAGACGACGTTTCGATTCAAAGAGGATGAACTCGCAGGTATCGGAGTAGTCGCGATGCAGTATGTATGCTGCGGTGAGCCCGCTGATTCCTCCGCCGACAATCGCGATGCGCTTCTTCACGGAATGGGCAGGGGGACGGAGCGTGTCGCGAGGCGTGCGAGAGCGCTTTGGGCCAGGTCAGCTAGAGCACGTGTGAGGGTGGGCGACTCGTTGAGAGACTCGGGGCGTTCCACACGCAGCCCAAGGCGTGCACCAAACTCGCGAAATCCGATGTCTATGTCGTAAAGAATTTCGACGTGGTCGCAAAGAAAGCCGATGGGATGAATGATGACAGCAGTATGCCCTGCCTTGCTTAGCGCGGCGAGCGTATCTTCCACCGTGGGCCCAATCCATGGACCACCGGAGAGGCCCTGGCTCTGAAAGGCGAAGTGCCAGTCAGTGTCGCGCAGACCATCTTTGGCAAGCTGCGCGGCGACCAATGTGGCCGTTTGCTTCGCGTCGATGGGATATGTATCAGGGCTCGCGTATACAGCGGTGGCCTGTGGCTCGGTGGGCGGCGATGCACTCTGGATCGTGCGACAGGGCACGCTGTGCGCTGTGAAGAGGACCGGGACTGCATGACCAAGCTCCGCAGTCAACTCCCGGTACCTTGAACGCAGCCGTTCGGCGAAGGCTTCGATCAGCAGCGGGTGGTCCGCCCAGGCTTCGGTGAAATCCACTGTTAGATCGTGTCCTGCTTCGGCAAGCACGGCGCGGCGATAGAGCCCCACGCTGGTGCGCGAGTTCTGCGGAGCCAAACAGATAGCCGCAGTGGCGGTGATGTGGTCGTCACGCATCTGCCGAACAGCAGTGGCGATATATGGCTTCCAGTTGCGCATGCCGACGTAGACCGGCATTCCAATTTGTTGTTCCAGCAGATGTGCCTGCGCCATGGTGATGTCAGTGAGCGGGCTTTTTCCGATGAGACTGTAGCGATGCGTGATCTCGTCGATTGCTGCCTGTGGCAGCGGCCGTCCGCTAGTCACGTTGCGCAGGTACTCCGGAATCTCACTCATAGCATCGGGAGTGCCGTGCGCCAGCAGTAGAATCGCGGTGCGTGCCTTATCTCTCATCGCGCTAGATCTTGTTCGTTGCTGCAGCGTATTCGCGAACAAACCGCACGGTGGCCTGCACGCTTTCGACGGGAGTTCCTGGCACGATGCCGTGCCCGACGTTGAAGATGTGTCCAGGACGCCCTGCAGCCTGCGAGAGAATGCTATGGACCCGATCGCGAATCAGATCCTGAGGGGCGAAGAGGGTGATGGGATCGAGATTGCCTTGCACGGCGCACGCATAGTCGATGGCTGCCCATGCCGCGTCGAGAGGAACACGCCAATCCAGGCCGAGCACATCGGCTCCGGTGGAACGCATTGCCGGTAAGAGGCTGGCAGTATCAACTCCGAAATAGATCACAGGCACGCCAAACGACTGAACGCGACGGATCAATTCAGTTGTAAGCGGCAATACAAACTCGCGATAGTCCTGGACGGAAAGGCAGCCGACCCAGCTATCGAAAATCTGGATCGCGTCTGCGCCTGCTTCGATTTGCTGCTGGCAATAAGGTGTAAGTACTTCGATGAGCTTTTCGAGAAGTGCGCGAAATGCGCCAGGATCGGCGTACATCAGCTTCTTCGTCTCGATCCAGTTGCGCGAGCCGCCACCTTCGACCATGTAGCTGGCTAGCGTGTAAGGCGCCCCACAGAAGCCGATGATGCCGAGCCGATCTTTAAAATGTGCAGCCACTTTGCTGATGGCCTCGCCGACATAGCCAAGCTCTGCAGCCCGATCGGTGCGCAGGTGGTCGATATCGGCTGTTGAGCGGACAGGCTTGTGGACGACGGGGCCTTCGCCGTTGACGAACTCGAAGTCGAGGCCCATCGGGGTGAAGGGAAGCAGCAGATCGGCGAAGATGATTGCAGCGTCGACGTCGAGCTTTTCGGCGGCTGTGATTGTGACTTCCGATGCGAGTTGTGGAGTTCTGCAGATCTCCAGCAGCGAGTGATGACGCCGGACAGCTTGATACTCGGCCATGTATCGGCCTGCTTGGCGCAAGAACCACACCGGAGTGACATCGACGGGTTGACGTAGACACGCGTGCAGGAAGCGCTGAGCACCGGTCATCGTACCGCCGTCTGAAATTTCGTCGATGGATGAGCGTCGGGGTAGGCCGGATGCTGGTTTGGCACCAGAGCGAGGCTTGAAATCACGCCCGGTACGAGAGTGAGCATCTACGGAGGCTGCGATGGGATCGGTCATGAATCAGCGAAGGCCAACGTCCGGAGATCGATCGCCAGTGATGTCGACGAGCCAGCAGGATTTGCTGGCGGTAGGCACAGGCAGACCAACGCTCTGATCGTATAAGCAAAGTATACAGGGCAAGGACCGACGGTCGCCGTTGCTCAGCGCTATCTGCTTGGTGTCATGTCGCAGCTATTGGCCCGAGGAGTAAAGCTGGAAAGCGCCCCAATAGATAGGTTTGCGGAAGACGCCGTGGCTGTGCAACATATCTAATTTGGCGGCGCGAAGGGAGACATCCGGCGACTTGCCGACGGCGATTCCGTCATAGAGATGCCCCATCAATTCGGGGGTGGAAGCGTCACTCACATCCCAGAGCGCGCCGATGACGTTGCGGGAACCGGCGCGCAGGAAGGCCCAGGCGAGACCAACCAGCCCTTCGCCGGCGTATACGCGCACGCCAGAGCCCTGGCATGCGGAGATCGTCACTAGTTCTGCGTGCAGTGGCTTGCTCAAGATGTCGCGCGCATAAAGCTTTGCCGAGTCGGGAGTGCCGCGTGCCGAGAGGATGACCGCCGAGTCAAGCGGGACCAGGCGACTGGCGGTCGCATGGGAGACGAAGTGGATGTATTTGAATCGGGCCGGGTCGCTCCGGATGTATGCATCGGGTGAGGCGTTCGTGCCGGTAAGCACAGTTCGTGTGCGGTCCGGAAAATGTGCGGCCACATTCGCGACTTCGGCTGCCGCATTCGGAAGGGCCGTGTATTGCTCGCCTGCATAGACGGGATTACCGATGACGAGCAACTGACCTTGCTGAGGGGCTGAGCCGCGCACGGGAAGTTGGCGATGGGCCAAGGCGAGAAGGCGCACAGACGCCAGATGAGTGATCGCGACATCTTCGATCCAGTAATGGCTGACTTGGCCCGCGGTCAACAGGGTTTCGAAGTTCAGCCCATTGATGTCGCCTGCGACGACGAAGACACGATCTCCGTGGTGGATCAGGTTCTCCGCTGGCTTTACCAGCATTTCGTACAAGTCGCGCCCTGCGGGATGCAGTTCAGCCATAAGGTCTCTGGCCGAGAGTACTGCCCGCCGGTGGCTTGCCGCCGCTGCCAGAATGGAGGCGCGATCGGGAAGTGTGTAGAAGCCGGACTCCTTACTATTTGCTGCCCACAAATAGGAAACATGCTCCGACATGGCGTAGACAAGGATGACGGCGTGCGACTGGCGCGCCAGGGTCCTGAGTGAAATGCGAAGAGGTCGGGTTGATGTGCCGTCTTTGTTCTCGAGGCCAAGCCCCTCGGCGAGGGTTTCCGCTCTGCCCTGGTCGATGACGTTGAGCGCTTCGTCCGTCTGATGATTACGGACGAGGTAATCAACGTAGTCCATGTAGAGGTCTTGGCCGTTCTGAGAAAAGGGAAGTCGCGCATCGTCCGTTCGTAACTCGGAACGTTGGGAGTGATAGGTTGCGATGGAGCGTTGGAACCAAGTCTCTGCCTGCTTACGGTCGCCTACCTCTTCGCCCACCTGAGCGAGCGTATGTTGTGCATCGAGGCGAATTGTTGGGAATTGGTGCGTCTGCTGTTCCACCTCGAGCAGGAGTGCTTCGGCTTCCGGAAGTTTGCCGCGCTGTGCCAGGAACTGCGCCTCCAAAAGGTTGCCAAGCTGCAGGTCGAAGGAACTGCCAGTTTGCTGGGCAAGCTTCCTGGCCTCGTCGATATATGGGCTTGCGGCTTCAGGATTTGATGTATGCAGTAGCAGGGAAGCGAGTGCCTGATCGACGTATGTGATCTCGGCGGGGTTTTTTAGTGACCGTGCCAAAGCCAGTGAACGATGATACCGCTCCTGGGCTGCAGAGAGGTCTCCCAGTCGGGCCTCACTCATCCCTGCGTTCTTGGTACAAATCTCTTGATCGATCGTTGAACCGAGGATAGCGGCCTCTGCTGAGGCTTCATTGAAGTTTGCAAGTGCGCGCTGATAGTCGCCAGTCTCGTAATACGCCCATCCTGCAGTTCCCCTGAGCTTAACAAGGAGCAGCTGAGCTCCGATGGAGTTTGCGATACGGGCTGCTGCTTCGGATTGCTCTAAGGCATCTTCATAGTGATCTTGTTGTAGGTTGATCACGCTCAGATTGAGCAGGGCAACGGTTTCAGAAAACCGGTTTCCTCCAGCGCGAGCCGCAGCCAGGCTTTTTTGAAAGAGTGATCTTGCCTCGATGAGATTGTCCTCTTCCAAATCGAATCTAGCGCGAGCCGCAAGAACCTCCGCCCTTACAGACTGTGAAACTGCCATAAGTTGGTCAGCTTCATCAATGGCTTTGGCCGCTCGAACTGAGTCCCCTTTGCGCGCGTAAGCGAGCGAGAGGAGAGAGAGACGTTGCGCGGTGAGATCCGGACCAGAGGAACTTGGCATCCAGTCGCGATCCAGGAGCCGGATCACCTCATCACTCTGGCCTTGAATCTGACGTATCTTGGCCGCCTCCACGCGAAAGCGCGCCACCCACTGTGGATGGTGCTGTTCTCTCATGGCTTGATTGGTTTTTGTTAGGGCGGTGTCGAGCTGTCCACGTAAAATCAACTCTTCGATTCGCGAATATTGGGTCTCGGCGCGCTCAGTCTGCGACCGACGACACGCACTCGGAAAGAGCACGGACATTAGGCAAGCAATCGCTATGGATAGGGATTTCCATTGGTGCGGGCGGCGGCCATGCTCACTGTGCCTGACGAGGCGCAGCCCATCTCCGCGCGAATCATCGTCAAGTGATAGGACCTGTGGTCGAGGGTAACCTCGGCGAGGAAGATGTTGCCAAAGCCAGGCACGTGGATCACATGCCCGAAGGTATCTTCGGGCTCGCTGCCTCGTATCTCCTTCACCAGCGAGCATAGGAGATGGCCACGGCCATCGATTTCTTTCTCGGACTGAAGCCAGCCATAGCGATGTTTTGCCCAATCCGGGGCGTGCGGATGGCCGGTGACTCTGCGACTGTGATCCGCTGCCAGCTTTCGCACATCTTTGTGATGAAAAGAGGATACCTCGGACTTGGCGGCTTTGCTGTTTTTCGCGGATCCGTTACGAGCCGGTTTGGGCGGGAATGGGTGGCGATCCAGTATGGGCTCGACGCTATGGCCGTTGATACGCAAATTGACGAACTGTGATCCAACGAAAGAGACCGTGCGCTCGTTGCCGACTTTCGCGTGAGTGGTCGAGATTTGGGCCACAATCTTGTCTGCCGTCACCACCTCGAGAAGGTTGACACCCTCGATCACGGCGGTCGTCAGGGTGGCCCAGTGGCCGTTTTCCTCGCCCCCCGTGTTGTGGGTGTATGCCGCCTTACAGGAGAGGACGTGATCCAGGTGGAAGGGCACGCTGGGGGAGCTATTGTAGCCGCCTGCGTTGGACAAGGACGAGTTTGCCCCTGTCGAAATGACCGTTTTGTACGGATGGGTCAGCACCCCGCCGAGAGCATTCGCATCTGCGTGGTAATGAAAGACCCGCTCGTGACTTGCGTCCATTGCCTATCTCCGTTGTATCTGTTGTGTCTTTAGTTCGAAATCTGAAGGTTGAAGCGATATCTGCCGACTTCCGCTGGAGATCCGCCGGCAACAGGTACACCCAGCACCCGCAGTTCATTGGTGCCATTGGCGGCCTTCTCCGTGGGCACCCGTAGAGAGACTGTATTCTCAGCCTGCTGGACTGTTATGGGCATCTGCCAGAGTTGTTCGCCTGACGAATTGTAGAGCAGGCAGATATAGGAAGCGTAGTCGCCTTTGGACGGAATATCGACGGAGAGGAGGAAGGAGCCGAGGGCCGGCGCGACCACCTTCGGAATATCCCCCCCACGGGCGTCGATGTTCGCCAGAACGACATTGTTCATCACTGCCGGAGCTTGAGAGACGGCAGCCGCGCGCCGCATGGCAGGGAGCACCAGGATGTTCTGATAGGCAACGACCAACAACGAAGCGGCCAGAGCAGGCACCAGCCAGGGGCGCAGCCACGGTGCAGTGCGCTTTGGGACGATGCGGAGATCGGACTTGGAGGCGCCGGCGAGCTGCCGATCGGATCGCAAGGTGTCCACGAAGAGCGCTTCGGTCTTTAGCTCTGAGGCGCAGATCGTGCAATCGAAGAAGTGGTCTTCAAAGCGGGCACGGGCATCCTCGGCCAGCTCGCCAAGGAGGTAGCGCTCGACTGCTTGTTCCCGGATTGCCTGGTCATGATTCATCGTGGAATATCTCAACTGGTACATAGTGCACAGAGGGGCCAGCTCGTTTCATGCAATCCTTCAGCAGGTCTGCCGGCCGGCTGTACGCTCCACATAAACCTCGCGGAATGACTGTTTAGCGCGATGTAAGAGGACCCGGATGTAATCCCGCGTAACGCCGATTTCGCGGCATACGTCGTCTTTTTCGCGTTCCTCCAGAAAAACTGCCCGCAGAATGGTCTGATCGCGTTTTGGAAGCTTTTCAAGCACCTGGCGGACCACCCTGCGCGTGTCGTCTGTAATCACACGGCTCAGGGCATCCGGTTCGTGCGCGATGAAACGATCCGCAGGCTGGTCGTCCAGTGCTTCAGTTCGACTGGTAGCCCGAAAATGCTCGGATAGGACGTGGTTGCAGATCGAATTCACGAGCGGTCCAAGCCGTTCGGCATTCCGGACGCCGCCAGCGCTTCTGAGTAACTGCAGGCAGCGGGCAAAGGTCTCCTGCTTCACGTCCTCGATCGCCTGCCGGGAAGCGAGTCTGGAGCGCAACTTCAGGTCGATCAATTCACCGAAATATGCAACGAAGTGGTCTTCCGTGGCCCTGTCGCCCGCACGGAGTTTCTCGACATAAGCGCTGTCAAACGCCTGGAAGTCCACGTTATCCCGTCATTACTGAAGTGGTGTAAGTGTACACCGGCGATCGCGAGTTTTCTTTGGCTCGCATTGCGGCGCATTGAAACGAAAGAGGCGCGACCGTCACTACTCTGCAACACCGCAGTTATGGAGTCTGGAAGCGGACGGGTGAGTCGATGAATTGCTCTGATGAGAAACCTGATTTGACCAATGCCACTGTCGAGCCATTACAGCGAGGATGGATGATGTTGTGTTCACTGCGTATCGTGCCGGTGACGAGCGAGCACTTTCTAGGCCGGCGGTACGTAATGGAGCTGGCGACAGCGAGCCGAGCGCGCGAGTTGCGCGTTTTTCGCTCACTGGAACAATTGATGTCTGGTGTCGAAGAACTGGGACTGCGCGCGGAACTCCGGCAGGATCTCCAGCGTCAATTGATCGAAGAGGGATGCTGCCAGTTGCTGGACATTGTCTTGTGAGGGTTTTGCTGGAGGAGAGATGATGATTGCCGATTTCAACAAACGCCCTGGCGTCGCAGTTTCGGAGGCCGATATATGGAACGTCCGAGCGCAATATCATGAGGCACCCCGCGGTAGCCTGGTAGAGCGGGTCTTTCGCTTTCTGGAGCAGTATCCGCTTTCCGATGCCAGTGGTGAAGGCTTCGCGCTCCCTCGCGTTCCATCGAACCCGGGATGATCGTGGTTAGGGTGACAAGGCTAAGGTTTCCGGCAGGCCCTCGAAGACGCATTCGGTGTGGTGGAATCGCATCTGCCAAACACTACCTGGCCGCCGCCCCGCGCGGGAAGAAAGTCTGACGTCAACTCGATGTAAGACTGGTACCTCTCTTGTCAATCGGACAGCTTGTAGATCTCCGAACCGGCAAGCAAGAAGGCGCCCACACCGTAGACATAGCTCGATGTAGCCGTGAAAGCACCCGGAGCTGCGCCTATGGGCTGGATGCAGCCCAGACGGCCATCCTCATAAATGTGAGAGAGAAGACCAGCCCAGGCCTTTTTCACAACCGGAAGATAGCGTTTGCGATCAAGCAAATGCTCTCTCACACCGTACGCGAGCGCATAGGCGATGAAAGCAGAGCCTGAGTTCTCCGGCAAGCGGTAGGCGTCGGCATCGAGAAGTCCGGGGCGCCACAGGCCGTCACTGCCCTGCAACGGCGCAACTGTCGTCGCCATCTGCTGGAATTGACGCACATACTTCGGTCGAAGCGGATCGTTCTTCGGCATGTACTCCAACACGCGAACCAAACCTGCCATCACCCAGCCATTTCCGCGCGACCAAAAGATGTTTTTTCCGTTTTGCTCATGCTTATCGAGAAAGCTTGCGTCACGGTAGAACAAATGCTGTGCGGGATCGTATAGCCTGTTTGATGTAATCGACCATTCGCGATCGAGGAATGTGAGATAGCGTCGATCTCCTGTGGCTTTCGAAAGCTCAGCTAAGACGGGCGGAGCCATGAACAGCGCGTCGCACCACCACCAAAGAGGCTTTGACGGATCGTCAGGCATCTCCATGACGGTATTGAGGCGCTGGCGTGTGGGAGCCATCATTGCTGGATCGTGATGCTCCAGATACAGCTGTATGTACGTCTGCCCGATCGCCTGATCATCGGCATGTGCAACGCGCGGGCCCAACTGCCAGGCGAAGCTCTTACTCATTTCCAACATGGCATCCTGGTAACGCGAGCCGGCAACACTAGCCGGTACGGCCATGAAGCCGGCATAGAGCGCGGCGTAGGTCCAGTCTTGGTTGAAGTTAGGCCGCGCTCTAGCCAATTGCCAATCCGCAACTTTGCGCAGAGCCTTCGTGACATCCCTCCGCTTGAATTCAGGCGATAGATCCTCGGCTAAGGGCGGAACATCGGTCGGCGCATCTCCTGCGATTACAGGAGCGGGAGTCTGCACGATATGCATCTCTGAAAATGCTGGCGATACCAGGAGTAAGACGATAAGTCCCAAAGCGCCAAGAAGTTTCATTTCTGTGAAGATACGTTGCGAGCTAGTCGATGATGACATCCGGCGAGTTCTCCAATCGGTCTACTTGCGGGATAGATCAGAACATTCAGAGCAAATGACAGCAGAACCTGACTCACCGCATGTTCCGGAGAGTGTTGGATGCATGCAGAGAATATCCGCCAACAGCATACCGGCTTTCCATTGAACTGGAAGTAGCGCGTTGTGCGGAGCTGGAACCCGCTCGAGTATCCCTGCCGGTTTCGTTACCTCATCTCGATCCCGATCGTCATCACATCCCTTTCTATACGGATTTCTTGATGACACGCTGGACTCATCGAGGCCTCGTCGAGGACTGCCATCAACTCGCCATAGCGGCGCGCTCCGCGGTCAAATAGAATGCGCATCAGGCCAGAAAGTGTATGGAGAAGCGTTATGCCTGAAGGGACGTTGCGGATCAAGGCGAAGCAGGAATGCCGATGGGACATACTTTCCCTTGGAGAGGTGATGTTGCGTTTTGATCCCGGAGACAGGCGAATTATCCAGGCTCGCCAGTTTGACGTGTGGGAGGGTGGTGGAGAATACAATGTGGCGCGCGGGCTGAGCCGCTGCTTTGGCCAGCGGGCAACAGTGGTGACGGCGCTCGTCGATAATCCGGTGGGTCGATTGGTCGAAGGCCTGATACTTCAGGGCGGCGTGGATGTATCCCATGTGCTGTGGCGCGAATACGACGGTATTGGGCAGGCAGCGCGCAATGGGATTTATTTTTTGGAGCGTGGCTTCGGTGTGCGCAGCGCTCTCGGGAGCATGGATCGAGGCCACACCGCCATATCTCAATTACAGCCGGGCGATATTGATTGGGAACAGATATTCGGCGTGGAAGCCGTTCGGTGGTTCCACACGGGCGGGATTTTATGCTCTTTATCCGAGCAAATGCCAGAACTGGTCCGCGAGGCGATGGAGACGGCTCGCAAATATGGGACGATCGTTTCTTTTGACTGCAATTACCGGCCGTCACTTTGGAAGGCTCGCGGTGGCAGACAAGGGGCGGCGCGTGTGAACCGCGACCTCCTTCCATTTATCGATGTGTTATTTGGTCATGAGGGAGATATTGCCCTGGACGTGGTAGAGAGTTCACTGAAGCCACCTATGCATACAGCAGAGAGTTTTGCTGCAATGGCGAAGAGGGTGAAGGAGGCGACAGAGGACTTGGAGATTGTGGTCTCGACGGTACGACACACACCTACAGCGAACCGCAATGACTGGGGAGCATTCGCGTACGGGGATGGAGAGGTGCATTGCGCCTTGCAGATGCGAGATCTGGAAATTCTGGATCGCGTCGGTGGTGGTGATGCGTTTGCTGCAGGTTTCATCTTTGGGTTACTTACCGAGCGGAGTTTAGATTGGGCACTCAATTGCGGTGTTGCCCACGGAGCGCTTGCAATGACGACGCCAGGGGATAACTCCTTTGCCACTTTGGACGATGTACAAGAATTGATGAGCGGCGTGGGCGCGGGAGTCAAACGATGAGTTTCATGCGAACGGCGGTATTTCGATGCTGAAACAGGAGATACTTGCTCGAATCCAGCGGACCGGAATCATTCCTGTCTTGCGCGCTTTATCGACGGAGGAGGCGCTCGCGATTGTCGAAGCGCTGACCGCGGGCGGTATTGATGTTATTGAAGTAACCATGACTGTGCCAGGGGCGGTTGACATCATTCGTAAATTGAGCCGAGCCCGGGCCGATCTTCTGATCGGCGCAGGAACTGTGCTGGATCCGGAAACCGCACGTAACTGCATGCAGGAGGGCGCACAGTTCATTGTCACCCCGGTAACAAACGTGGCGACGATTGAGGTATGTCAGAAGCACTCAATTGCCGTATTTCCTGGCGCGCTTACGCCGACTGAGATTTTCACCGCATGGCAGGCGGGCGGTGATGCCATAAAAGTTTTTCCAGCATCTGCCATGGGTGGTGCTCCATACCTCCGGAGCCTGAAGGCTCCATTGCCACAGGTTGAGTTGATTCCGACTGGAGGTATTTCAACAGCTACGGCCGCTGATTTCCTGCGCGCAGGCGCATTCGCCCTGGGAGTAGGGGTGGACCTTTGCGATAGCTCCGCGATCGCCGCGGGCAAGCCGGAGAGGATCACGCAGACCGCGCGCCAGTACCTGCAGACCGTGGCCGCTTTTCGCGCGTCGGCTGGCGCGTAATCTGGACGGAGCAGACTGACAGCGCATGGCACGACCACTTCCCAGCACTGATCTTGAGCACATTCTGCGCCGGACTCGGGTGCTGTGGGAACCTGTGCGCGGGCAGCGGATCTTCATTACCGGCGGCACGGGCTTCTTTGGCTGCTGGTTGGTGGAAAGCTTCTGCCATATCAACCGTGCGCTCAACCTGAATGCGAGTGCGACGGTTTTAACCCGAAATCCCGCAAACTTTATTACGAAGGCGCCCCATTTGGCTGCTAACCCTCACGTTGAACTGTTAATAGGTGACGTGAAGGATTTCAAGTTTCCTGCGGGCGTATTTCCTTTCGTGATTCACGCTGCCACGGAGGCCAGCGCCCGTCAGGCGGCCGAAGAGCCGCTGGAGATGCTCTCGACGATCCTGGCGGGCACCCAACGAACGCTGGAGTTTGCTGCCACCCATGGCACGACTCGTTTCCTTTTGACAAGTTCCGGCGCGGTGTATGGCAAGCAGCCCTCGAGCATCACGCATCTTCTTGAATCGTATGCTGGAGCACCGGATACTCTTGATCCGAGCAGTGTCTATTCCGAAGGAAAGCGTGCCGCTGAGTTGATGTGCTCTCTGTATCAAAAAAAATCAGGTATTGAGTGTGCAATCGCGCGTTGCTGGGCCTTTTGCGGACCGCATCTGCCACTGGACGCTCACTTTGCTATCGGCAATTTCATCGGCAATGTACTACACGGGGAGCCAATTTCCATTCAAGGGGACGGCACGCCTCGGCGGTCATACCTCTATGGGGCTGATCTTGCAATCTGGTTGTGGACGATGCTCTTCCAAGCTCCGTCGCTGACGCCGATCAACGTGGGCTCAGGCGAGGATCTGAGCATCCTTGAGCTTGCTCAGACGGTCGCCAGGACGCTGGATACGGATGCAGTTGTCCGGGTGGCCGGCTCCCCAGTGCCCGGTAGCGCTCCATCGCGCTATGTGCCCTCTGTCAGTCGCGCAAAGCAGCTTCTCGGTTTGGAGCAGACCGTGAGTCTTGAAGAGTCTATCCGCCGCACCGCCGCGTGGTATGGCGTGCAGTAGCCCGCTTCAATCAAGCAGTTATGCAGCCGCAGGCTTGTAAGCAACGCAGTCTATCTCCACTTTGCAATCAACGACCATGCTGGAGACGACGCATGCCCGGGCAGGTGGATGATCGCCAAAGTGTTCTTTAAACACAGTATTGAATGAAGCGAAGTCGCGCGGATCTTCAAGCCATACGCCGCAACGTACGACGTGTTCGGGTCCATAGCCTGCTTCGTCGAGGATCGACAATAGGTTGCGAATGGCCTGTTGGGACTGAGCAATGATGTTTCCTGAGACCAGTTCACCGTTGGCCATGGGGACCTGACCGGAGACGTAAAGCCAGCCATCCGCTTCTACTGCGCGGGCAAAGGGCAGGTGTTGTCCTCCGCTACCAATACCTCCATTCGCGCCATACCGCTTTATGCTCATCCGATACTCCTCACTCTTTCCTGATATTCGATTTACGCTGTTCCGCCACGCGGCAAGAAGCGCCCATTGCGGTCTTCCGTGCTGCCTTCGCGTGCGTAGGAGAGGGTCCCATTTACCCAGACTCGCTCGATTCCCACTGCCGGACGCATGGGATTGGAGAACGTGGCCATATCAGCTATCTTCTTAGGATCAAACAATACGAGATCCGCATAATAGCCCTCGCGTATCCGTCCACGCTGTGCAAGGCCAAAAAGTTGTGCGGGCATCCCGGTCATCTTGTATATCGCCTGCGGCAACGAAAATAGTTTCTCCTCACGACAATAACGACCGAGCACTCGCGGGAACGTTCCCCACAAGCGAGGATGGGGTCGCGGATCATTGGGCAAGCCGTCGGAACCGATCATCGTAGCCGGATGGCGCAGAATTCTGCGCATGTCATCCTCGAAGATGCTGTGATAGATGGCGCCGGCAGGCTGCAGCCGTTTTGCAGCCTCGAATTGAGTGACATTCCACTCTTTCGCAATTTGCTCAAGCGGTCGGCCTGCCATCTCCGGATGTGAGGAACTCCATGTAATTGTGATGGTGACTCGTTCATCCACCTGCCGCAAATCGAGCGTACTCGAACCAGCAGCATACGGATAGCAGTCACAGGCAACTGGTTGGTAATTTCGTACGGTATCGAGCGCGCTTAGTATTTCCCCGCTTCTTCCCCAGTTGTCGATACCCGCGCATTTCAGATGAGAAATAATGATTGGCACATGGCTGAGGCGCCCGATTTCAAAGGCCTCCTTCATCGCTTCGAGGATGGCACCTGTCTCCGAGCGCAGGTGGGTCGTGTACACCGCTCCAGCGGAGGCGAGCGGCCTGGCAAGCGCCAGCACTTCTTCAGTCGGCGCGGCATTCGCGGATAGATATGCAAGTCCTGAACTTAATCCCAATGCTCCGCCGTCAAGGGCTTCCCGCAACTGCGCGCACATGGACTCGATTTCAAATGGAGTTGCGCTGCGGTCAAGTCTGTTCATGTGGTTATTTCGCAGCGAAGTATGTCCCACCAACGCGCAGACGTTGACGGCGGGTCGAGCGTTGCGCACCGCGGCGACATATGCCGCGAATGTTGGATAGCGGAAGGCCTCTGCTCCACCGAGCAGGTTCATCGGGTCGGGCAGTTCGCCCCGCAAATGTACGGGAGCTGCGCTGATCCCGCAATTGCCCACAATGACCGTCGTGACACCCTGCGAAAGCTTAGGCAGCATCGCGGGCGTGCGGATCACGCTGGTGTCATCGTGCGTGTGCACGTCGATAAATCCGGGAGCCAGCGTGAGGCCTTCCGCGTCAAGGGATTTCGACGCGTCAATCTGCAATGCAGGGCCAATCTTGCAAATCCGATCGGCTAGAATCGCGACGTTAAGTACTTCTGACGGGTCGCCGTTACCGTCGAGGACATTTGCATTCCGGATAAGGGTGTCGCAGATCTGCATCGCGGTTCTTTCAGGATACAGGTTGGATTCAGCCCGCGTTACGTAGCTTTCGCAATTATGCTTGGCTAGAGGAGATCGCATCTGAACGATAGGACACTAGCCCGAGATAGGCATCAAGAGGGGATGGGGTCGTTGAACAAAGGGCTGGGTTTTGTCGCGAGGGGCCTTGAGGAAGCTGCGATTTCTGGACTGGGATGGAATCTGCTGCATGAGGATCTCAGCCTGCCTTCGGCAGTTTTGTACGAAGAGAGGCTTCGACACAATCTCGACTGGATGCAACGATTCATCGCCGCTTATGGCGTTAAACTTGCGCCCCATGGCAAGACCACGATGGCTCCCAAGCTCTTCGAGATGCAATTGAAGGGTGGCGCATGGGGAATTACTCTGGCAACCCCTCACCAGACGCAGGTTGCGTATCGCCATGGGGTGCGCCGTGTCCTGATGGCGAACCAGCTCATTGGCAGAGAGAATATGGCGGTTATTTCGCGTCTGTTGGAAGATACCGCTTTCGAATACTACTGTCTGGTGGATTCGGCAGCGCAAGTCGACTTGCTGGGTGAGTTTTATTCCAAGCGTGCTCAGCGGCTGAATGTATTACTGGAATTAGGAGTTTCGGGAGGGCGTACCGGAGTGCGGGACGACGAACAGCTAGAGGCAACTCTAGCTGCATTGCAGTCCTGGAGGGGCACGCTCCTTTTGAGCGGAGTTGAAATATACGAGGGTGTTCTCGAAGACGAAACACTCATTCGCGCCTTCCTCGAACGTGCAGTGGCCGTTACTCGACGGCTGGCAGTTGAAAAGCGCTTCCATAGAGCCCCTGCACTGCTTTCGGGTGCGGGCTCAGCATGGTATGACCTGGTCGCAGAGATGTTCACGGCCGCGAACCTCGGAGAGGGCGTCGAGATTGTCTTGCGGCCCGGCTGTTACGTAACTCATGATGCCGGCATGTATCGCGAAGCACAGACACAGATCATGAGACGCAGTCCAGTCGCGGGTCAGATGCACACGGGTCTTTTGCCGGCCCTCCAAATCTGGGCATATGTGCAGTCCGTCCCGGAGCAAGACAAGGCGATCATCGGTATGGGTAAGCGCGACGCGGCGTTCGACGCCGGGTTCCCGGGACCAGCGCTGCACTATAGGCCGGGCGATACCGCACCCAAGCCGGCGCCTGTTCATTGGACTCTCACAAGAATGATGGATCAGCACGCTTTCATGCAGATTCGCCAGAAAGACGATTTGCGCGTTGGCGACATGATCGCCTTTGACATATCTCATCCTTGCCTGACATTTGACAAATGGCGCACCTTGCCGATAGTGGATGCCGAGTACAAGGTCATTGACGTGATCCACACCTTCTTCTGAGGCGGGCTTCATTTCGATTCAGAAGCGCAGTGGCCAATCACGAAACAGTATCTAGGAATCTTGTTTTGGATAATTCGGCGGTTGACCCGGGCCCGGCGGCTCAGGCCGTTGCTCACGATCGCTGCTGCGCTATGAGCTGTCCGAGGCGGACTGCGCCCATAATTTGAGCATCGCTTCCAAGGCTGCTTAGCACGACCCGTGGACGCAATCGGCGAGCATGCGCATCGACAGCACTTTGTGTGCGATCTTGCAGCGCAGGATGCAGACCGACGGACCCTCCCAAAATGAAGAGCGGCGCATTCAAAATCAGAGTCATGTTGTGGATGGCGCAGGCGAGTGTGTATGCTGCGCGATCCAACAGGGAATTGGCTAGTGCATCGCCGGCGACGGCACCGTCGAAGATCTGTGTCGCCGTAAGGTTCTTGGGCAGTTTGGTTTGCGTGGAGGGCCAAAGGGAAAGCCACTTCAGGCGCAGGCCTTCACCTCCGGCCATGCTCTCGAGCGGCCCAGGTCGGCCAGCGGCTGCCGGTTTCTCTGAAACGCCTGGGACCAGCATGTATCCAATTTCACCGGCCGTCCATGCGGAGCCTTGAAATAACTCGCCCTTCAGGATGATTCCGGCGCCCACGCCCGTACCGACGGCAAGGAAGACAAAGTTTGGGGTGCCATTCGCTATTCCAAAAGAGCTCTCGCCCAGAGCAGCGAGGTTGACATCGTTATCGACTGCGACCGGTACGCCCATCGCGTCTTCCAGCATGGACTTCAGCGGTACGTCATGCCACCCCATCAGGTAGGAGGTCGCGACGACGACACCCGTCTCTGTATTCGTCACGCCGGGGGCGCCCGCGCCCATCGCCGCGATCGCTGTCCTCGCAAGGCCGACCTCTTGTAGAAGCTGGTCGGTACACTCACGTATCTTCGCGACGACGGAATGTGCATCACGCACATTCGTGGTTGTCGATGAAGTACGAGCGAGGATCTTCCCGCTAAGATCAGCGAGCGCTACGCGGAGATTCGTTCCGCCGATATCAATGCCAAGGACACATGCGTGTTCATTCATGTCACGTTCAGAGTACGCCCGCAGAACTATGTGCTGATGCTCTCAAGTTCGCGGCCTTTTGTCTCCGGAATGATGAAGAGCGTGAAGAGCAGTGTGGCGACGCAAAAAAATCCAAGGACGCCAAAGGTGAGAGCGTTGCCCAAACGATGGATGACCGTAAGGAAGCTTAGCGACACAAGCGTGTTGGAGATGCCATAACCGATTGTCGCGGCAGCGGCCCCCCGGCTGCGCAACCGTAGAGGAAAGACCTCACCGACAAGTATCCATGCGATCGGCCCCATGCTGGCTGCGAAACATGTGATATAGCCCACAAGGCAAATAACGGCGGTGAGGCCGGTCGCCTGGCTTACACCCGAGTGGCGTCCGAAGGTGAATGCAAGCACCAATAAGGATACAAGCATGCCTCCGACCCCCCAGTAAAGAAGGGGCTTCCGTCCGATTCGATCGACGAGAAACAGAGCGATCACAGTAGCAAGCATGTTCATTACCGAGACTAGAAGTGTGGCAAGAATGGCGTGCTGGTTCGAATCGATGCCCGCGAGCGCAAAGATTTGTGGACCGTAATAGATGACGGTGTTAATGCCGCAGAGTTGTTGCAACACTACGAACCCCACTGCAATGAGAAGACCACGGCGAGCAGCCGGTGAGAGCAACGCTCTCCATGTTTCATCACCAGCTCCGATCGTAGCCTTGTGAATGTCATCCAGGA
>Ga0193743_1000583_pt1 | contig 28615 bp, 25 predicted proteins | sample L2c2metaG_FD_143038 | JGI IMG/M metagenome (GOLD analysis project Ga0193743, IMG submission 143038) | Soil microbial communities from a riparian zone of the East river system, Colorado, United States - L2c2 | ecosystem: Environmental > Terrestrial > Soil > Riparian zone | place: USA: East River...
GTTCAGCAGAAGGCGCGAGAGATCATCGCCCACAGCGCTCGGGTGCGGCGCACAGCATGGTCCATCAGCCAGATCGGAGGGAGGGATTTTCATCAAAATGAGCTCGCGTCTATGAGCACGCAAGACCGGCAGCTCTGGCTCGCATTGCTGGCTCGTCCATTGCTTGCATGCGAGGCGGAGTTGACCTCCATTGCAGACGCTCTGACCGGAGAGGCAGGGGCCAGTCTTCCCCCTCACGACGCAACACCTTCCATCGGTACCGTTCAGGAGCTGTCGGCATCGTCAGAAGCGCTCCGACAGAGTGCTGATCGTCTGGACCGGCTACTGATGGCGGGCTTCGCCTTATCGCCCGACGCTTCACCCGCACCCGGTAGCTCCGCTGAGTTGCTCAACCAGCTAGCCGAGGTGCAACGCGAGGAGAGAAGGCTGGTCACCACTGTCCAGCGCCTCCAGCATGCAGCAGCAATAGGCCGCAACGAGTAGCACCCAATTCATCGATAAACGGCCTTCGAAGGCCGCAGGAGACGTATGCCCCAAATTGAAGCACATTTCCGCAGGTTTGCCGTATGCATGATGGTTATAGCCCTCTGTACGTATCTGCCAAGGCTCGCGCATGCCGACTCAAGTACCGCTAATCTCTCTGTCTCTGTCTCAGATTTCTCTGGGGCGGTCATCCCTGGTGCACATCTTGTGCTCCGCAACTCCGACACTAATCAGGAACAACAGCTCGAGAGCGGGAAGGCGGGATCGGCACAATTTTCGTTCCTTAAGCCTGGACACTACTCGCTTACTGTGTCGAAGGACACTTTCGCCGATGTCGTGGTCGATCGCATTCTACTCAATGTTGGAGACGACAAACGGCTTCAGTTAGCACTCAAGGTCGGGAGCGCCGCCCAGATCGTTAACGTCGATGCCAGTGGTCTATCGATCAATACAACCGATGCTGCGGTCAGTACGGTCGTAGATCGCAAGTTCGTCGAAAACATACCGCTCAACGGCCGTAGTTTTCAGGACCTTATCTCAATGACACCAGGAGTGGTGACACAAAGTCCACAGACGACGGGGCAGTCAGTCGGAGCAAGGGGCGACTTCAGCGTCAACGGTCAACGAACCGAATCAAACTACTACATGGTTGACGGCGTTTCGGGAAATATCAGCGCGGGTGCCGGCAGCGGGGTGCCGGGGCCAGCTAATGGCGGGACGATCGCAGCATCGACTGCGTTGGGGACCACCCAAAGCCTGGTCTCAGTCGATGCGCTCCAGGAGTTTCGTATTTCAGGATCAACGTATTCTGCGGAGTTCGGCCGTGCGCCGGGTGCGCAGATATCGTTTCTTACGCGCAGCGGCACCAACGATCTTCATGGAGCAGTTTTTGATTACCTTCGCAACAACTTCTTCGATGCGAACGATTGGTTCAACAACTACTACCATAAGGCGATCTCACCCCTCCGGCAAAATGATTTTGGAGGAACAGTCGGGGGTCCAATCTGGATTCCACATGTGTATCGAGGCAGAAACAGGAGCTTCTTTTTTGCCTCCTATGAAGGGCTCCGTCTCATGCAACCCCAGGCTGCCTCTGTCCTGTACGTGCCGGATACGTATATGCGTCAACAGGCTTCGCCTCTGATTCAGCCCATCCTCAATGCCTTTCCAATCCAGAACGGAATCGATTATGGGTCGCTGTACAGTCCCAGCCTTGCTCAATTCATTCAGCCTTACTCTCTACCGAGTAATATCAATTCAACCAGTGGGCGCGTAGACCACACATTTGGGCCTAGATTGTCGTCATTCTTTCGTTTCAGTGACACACCGAGCTTTGTCAATGCTCGAACCTATTCAGTGTTGGCAGTTCAACGCCTGAATACCCAGACCTACACGCTCGGAGCCACCAGTGCACTCACCCAACAGGTAGTTAACGAATTGCGTCTTGGATACGCAAGAAGTGACGCGATATATAAGACCTCCATTGACTCCTTTGGCGGCGCCACTCCTGTTGATCTTGCGACGACGATGGGCTTGCCCACAAACGTGGGGACCAACTCCGTCTTTTACCTCTACTTTACGGGAATAGGCGCGGCGCAGTTGCCCGTTCAGAGTCCGCGGAACCGTGGCAGGCAGTGGAACCTGGTTGATACGGTGGCTCTTTCTGTTCGCCAGCATCAACTGAAATTCGGTATCGACTACCTCCGAATTATCTCTCCACTCAATCCTGCATCCCCCTATGTCTATGGGAGCTATCAGAGCGCGAATTCAGTGCTTAGCAACTCAGCCGACTCGCTGTTTCTGTTGAAGTACACCAGTGCAACCCCGATCTTCAATGACTTTGCGGCATTTGCCCAGGACGAATGGCATATTTCCTCAAGTGTCAACCTTGCCCTCGGCGTGCGTTGGGAGGTCAATCCGCCGCCATCTGATAGAAGCGGCAATAACGCATATACGGTCCAAGGCGACATCAGCAACCCGGCAACGCTGACCCTAGCGCCCCAAGGCACCTCGCTCTGGCAAACACCCTGGTACAACTTCGCTCCGCGGCTCGGCATAGCCTGGACTACGCACTCTATCCCAAACTGGGAGACCGTATTCCGAACAGGAGGGGGAGCGTTTTTCGATACGGATAATGAGTTGGCTACGTCCGGATACAGCGGCATAGGACTCTCCGCAACCCGTACCTATACGAAAGCCTCCATCCCCGTTACGGCAAGTCAACTAAATTTTGCGCCTTCGGCTGCCGCACCCTACACAAGCGGTACGGTGTATGCCTTTCCGAAACACTTGCAGCTCCCATACACATTAGGCTGGAATGTCAGCCTGGAACAGGGCCTTGGGCAGTCACAATCTCTGACGCTCTCCTACGTCGGCTCGAATGGAAGACGCTTAGTGCAACGCCAGTTGCTGAATCTCAAGCCGCTCAACCCGAACTTTGGAAGCGTCTATTTCATTCCAAGTGGTGTCTCATCAAACTATCAGGCATTGCAGCTCAAATTTCAGCGTTCTGTTGGCGTCGGCATCCATGCGCTGGCCTCATATACCTGGTCCCACTCACTGGACTTCGGTTCCAACGGTTACTCGTTACCACTCACAAGAGGCAACTCCGATTTCGATGTCCGCAACATCTTTTCGGGAGGTATCAGTTGGGATTTACCGGTGGTTCGATCCCAAAATCGTATTCCGAAGGCTCTCCTGAATGGATGGGCGATCGATGGCCGTTTACTGGGTAGAAGTGCTTATCCGATCACGATCAATGGCCAATATCTCACTGATGCGGCAACCGGAAATTCCTACTACGGCAATGTGAACGTCATAAGCGGCCAGCGCGTGTACCTCGATGGGGCGCAGCATCCGGGTGGACGAATAATCAACAAGGCTGCTTTCGCTTTGCCGGCAGCCAACACTCAAGGCAATGCCCCACGGAATTTCGTGCGGGGATTCGGGGCAAGCCAGATCAACACTGCGGCGCGCCGCGATTTTCCTTTAGGCGATCATGCCGGATTGCAATTTCGGGCGGAGGTCTTCAATCTGTTCAACCACCCTATGTTCGGCACAGTCGACTCGACACTCACAAGTGCCACATTCGGCCAGCCCACAAGGATGCTCAACAGTAGCCTCGGCACCGTGAGTGCGCTCTATCAGCAGGGCGGAGCACGCTCCATGCAATTCGCCCTAAAGATTGTTTACTAAGCGCGAGCCGACAACCCCATAGCTACTGTAGGCGGGACTATATGAAATCGAGAATTCGTTTTTTTGTGCTGGCAAGTCTGGCCTCAGCTGGAATGTTTCTCCATGCGGAGGCAAAGCGACCAGTGTCTCCCGCGGACTGCATTACAGTCCGCTATCTTTTAGGTGACCGATCGTACCGAAACCCCGTGCAGGTCTCTCCTTCCGGAGGTGAGGTCGCATACCTTGTACGAACGCCCAATCTTGAGACGAACCACAACGACGTCTCTCTCTATGTGAAGCAGGTCGGAAGTCGGAGTCCTGAGAGTCGCAAACCTCTGCTCGTAGGATCCACAGTCTCTCAGGTGCATTGGCTTAATGACGATAGACACCTTGCCGTCTTGATGAAGGATGGAGAGACGGTAGTTGTGGCCACGATAGACGTTCAGACCGGAGTTCATGAAGTCATCGCCCGAAATAGATCAGATATCGTCGAATACAGCATTGATGGAAGCGGGCAACATCTTGCCTTCGGCGTCGATAAACCGTTTGCCGAGGTGTCTACGCCTGTCAGCGAGAGCGACGCTGCGCATGGTTATCGGATACCGTTTCAGACACCAAGCACAGCATTCTCACCTGACGGTACCATCTACAGCTCGGAACGGGCGGATGGAGGGAGATGGAGCACGCCGAAGCTCCTCAAGATCAGTTCGCCTGTTAACAGCAAGTCGATGACATCATTCCCATACTATGACAATCTCCATCTAAGCATGTCACCCGACGGGACTCAGCTGCTTTTCACTTATCAGTCTGGAACAGCACCCGAACGATGGAGCAGAAGTCCCGTGGTTCAGGACATCCTGAATAGCGGTAGTCAGGTTTCGATCACCATTTTGCAGGATTTGAGATCAGGCCAGACGCGCCTTTTGGTCAAATCACCCTATGTGTACAGTCTTCCTCTCTGGGGTCCAGATTCCTCTTCATTTGCCTATGTCGGACTGTCGCCGGTCGGCAGCGAATGGGAGGCAGCCGACATCGCGGACCATCGCCGATTTGGGAGCGCTGCGCACATGTTTTCCATCAATATCCGTAGTGAGGAGGTTCACGAGATTACCACACGCCTGGCAACGATTGGGGCACAGCCACTCTCTTGGGATAGCGCGGGGCACATTTTAGTTCGAACAGACAAGCAGACGATCACTGAGTTCGAGCAAAATAGAAATGGTTGGCGCTCCAGCCGGTCTTTCGAAGTCCCTTTCAAAAACCTCTTCAGCTTCGCTCGTCTTGCAAGCAATGGGAGAGTCGTGGTTGGTGACTATCAGGACATCACGACCCCTCCAGAGTTGTTCGAGTTCAAGCTGGGTGACAGTGTGGTCGCCATGACAACGAAGCTCAATCCGCAGCTTGATGCGGTTCGCTTGGCACCCTCAGAAGCGATCCACTGGACAATGCAAGACGGTTACCAGTTGACTGGCGTATTGTTTACACCGCCCGATTATGTCCGCGGAGCTAAATATCCTCTGGTTATTCAGACAAAACCTTATGAAGGGGGATTTGCATGTGACTACGGGGAGGCGGACTATCCCTCATTTTGCCCTCAGCCTCTGGCGAGCGCAGGAGTAATGTACCTCGCTCGGACTTATCCAGCCAATTGGAAACAAGCGGACGACGTCGTTCATTACCCGAAGGGCTATCCTGGACAATTATCAGAAGCAGCCTTCCAAACGCAGATGTGGGACGCTGCTGTTGAGGCTCTGGCCGCGCGGAATCTGATCGATCCCAAGAAGGTAGGGATCATAGGGTTCAGCCGATCCGGATGGTACACCGAGTTTGCTCTCGCTCACGGGAAGACCCAGTTTGCAGCCGCCACTGCGGCCGACAATGTTCAATATAGCCCTAATGAGTATTGGCTACTCCATTCAGACGCAATCCTACGCGGATGGGACAGTATGTATGGGGGCCCGCCCGTGGGAGGTTCTCTGAACAACTGGATCCAATATTCCCTACCCTTCACACTGGATAGGATTCACACTCCCTTGCTGGTCGAAGTCATGGGCTATGGAGTTGCGTACACGAACCAACTGGCTCCGCCTTCGCTACTTGCGAATCATTTCGATCTCCTGACCGGACTCAACCGATTGAGGACTCCCGTGGAGTTGTACTACTACCCCAACGAGAAGCATCAACCGGAACATCCTTTGGCGAGGCTTGCGAGCGTGCAACGCAACGTCGACTGGTATCGCTTCTGGTTGCAGAACTACGAGCGACCGCATGCAGAAGATCGTTACCAGTACGATCGATGGGTTCATTCACGTAAGCAGCATCAAAATAGCGGGGCTGGGCCATCCGACTAAGAATGGCCCAGCTATTGTTTCGCGAGCTATTACTCGTCGGCTGCATAGGCAGCCACAGGCGATTGCGCCAATGGACTGTCGATGTTGCCGGGTTGCTTCTGCGTGGGATCGCCTTTGATCTCTGCCGACGCAGCAGAGACCATGATGATGCGTGGTTTGATGTAGCGCATAGTGCATCTCTCCTTTGGTTTCGTTTGTCAAATGGGCAACAGCTAAGAAGCCTGTCCACCCACGTTGACCTCTTTCGCTCTCGTATACGAAAGCGGAACTCGTTGTAACCAGCAGCGGCTATCAACGCCCGACAGCCGCGCCGGATACTGCTCACTGATCCACAGTTCCCACTTGATCAGTCGGAGTAAATAGTGCCAGTCTGAGATTTTTGAACCCTCAGTGATCGAGGCTATTGCCTTCTCGAGGAGTGCGGCATTAACAAGACCGCATTGGACCGTATAGCAATCCGTGAGGAGAGAAGGGTTGAGCCTCAAGGTATTCTGCAGCGAAAGAATAGGACTGCGTGCCAACGATGCTTTCCGCCGCCGTTCAAGCACTCTTCCCGGTACGAGCGAAGCCAAAGCGCGTCTCATGAGATAACGGCGGCGTCCTGGCGCCACTATTTGTTCTCTCGGTGTTTGAAATATAAATTCAACAAACTCACGATCGAGATACGGATACCGGTACTCGTATCTTCCATCAGGAGCCTGAAGGCGATGCGGTTGAGTCTCCAAAACGGACCACCACGCATGCGAGTTGCTGATGGCACTGGGACGGGCCAGAGTGAGGGGCTTCACGTACGATGCATCGATCGCATTGCGGCGACACTGCCGAATAGTTTTGGCGGCCAGCCAACCGGGACTCCCTGCTAAGTCAAGACCTAACGGGAGGTATTGTCCGAAAGCGAATTGACCCAGTTCTATGAGAAGGTGCATCAAGGGCTGCCGCTCAGGCAGACTCCATGCGACGCCGCGGCGGAGGAGGGTCAACCACTGACCACACACCAAGCGGTCAGCTAACTCTGGAACCCCAGTCGGAATACCTCCAAGAATCTCGTCTCCACCTATCCCTGATACCACGACGCGGTATTTATCGCGGTGTCCGGAGGGCATAGATGAATAGTCCCAATTGAGCAGGAGACTATCTGATCCCGGCAATAACGCGTCAGCTTTAGGGGGCGTCAAGTTCAATGTCCATTCCAATGTGGACACATCGATATGAATGCCCCTTTTCCCCCGCGCTTCTTCGATACATGTGAAATAAGGCGTTTCATCCCAGGCGGGGTCGGAGTCGTCGTAGAACGAGACAGTGTCAATATACTCGTTGCTGCTTCGGCCGGACTCCTTCGACACACAATCCGACATGCATACAATGGAACTTGAATCCATGCCGCCACTGAGATGAGCGATAATCGGAGCTGTCGATGATGTGCAACGCCGAACGGCCCTCTCGAAGTGGAAACGGAAGCCTTCCTCGAATTCACGATCTCTGAGAGCTGTGGTTCTGCTGCTAGGAATGCAGCGCCAATGCTGCTGACGTATCACCGCATTCTCGCGAATCGCCACGTAATGGGCGGGCGTCACAGCGGTGATTCCCGCATAAGGTGTTAGGTCTCGTATAGGCTGACATGCAACGTAGCAAGCCGCGTATCGCTCGTCGAGCTTCCGAGTTCGCTCTTCCACGAAGAATGACTCAAGAAACGTTGCCCAGTAGACGTGCCCGTTTCTAATCTCGAAGTAAAGCGTTCGACTTCCGGCGTGATCGCGGGCAAGATAGAGAGTACGGTCGACGGCTGACCAGATGGAGAGCGCCCAATCTCCGACAAATCGTACAAAGCACCCCTCCCCCCACCGTCTGAAGGCAGCCAGCACAATCAGCGAATCCGACGCGTCCGCATCTTCCATTTCCAACTCGGCGCAAAGTTCTTTGTGGTTATCGATCCGACCATCCACAGTGAGCATATTGCCAAGCTGGTCAACCACCGGGTGCGCCTCTAGTTGAGAGCGTTGATGGGTATGATACGGCTGAAAACCCATGCCGATTCTCCCCCGCGCCCGGACGAAAGTTCCATCACGAGCCCAACGATCTGTGGCAAGGGCTATATCGAGCAGTTGTCGCTCGACAACCACATTGCCCTCGGATTGTTGGACCCCAAAGATGATACTCATATGCCCCTTCAGCAACGATCGAGTACACAATAGATGTCGAGCATGTAGGGTTTGTCATTAGCCACGGTCCCATTAATCTCCACCCAGGCATGAGATTTAAAAGGAAGCAACTGTGCACCAACGACCATCTCCGCTGCCCACCCGCGTCGACGGAGGAGGATGGTCGAAGCGGCCGACCGCTGTAGACACAACACCTGCTTGAAATAGAACACACAAGCTAAATCGACCGCATGACAGATCTGTGCGCTCGTTGTCTGTCGTATCGACAAAGCAGGACGGACTCCTTGATCGCGGACCAACCGATATAGCGACTTGAAATCACGAAAACGCATGACGAAATCGATGTAAAGGAGAAGCAACCAGCTCTCAAGCACAAGCTTTTTCATCGCGGACTCCATCAATCATGGGTAGATTCAGTTCGCGGCACAGAAAGGCAACACGACGCGCTAGCGCTTCCGTCCGCACTTGCAATGGAAGGACGGGTGAATGTCCTCTCTCATCGCTGTAATCAATCACAACCGGGTAGGCTTGCCGGTCATTGTTCAGTAGCCTTGCTGCCATCTTCCGTACATGCGCCGAATTGCAGCGGTCATCTTTGTCTCCTGAAACGAAAAGTATTGAAGGATAAGTTTCCCCCTCCCTGATCTGGTGGTATGGGGAATAAGCATAAAGGGCTTGAAAGTCGTCCGGGCTTTCACAAGTCCCATATTCATCCCTCCATTTCGCAGCATTATCAAATTGCTCATAGCGGACCATGTCGAGTAGTGGGGCGATGCATAGAACAACTCGAAAGAGATCTGGACGTCGTGTCATCGCCGCTCCCACGAGAAGGCCAGAATTTGAACCACCAAAGATGGCAAGTTGTAGTGGCGTAGTGATGCCTTCTCGGCAGAGCCACTCCGCCGCCGAAGTGAAGTCATCAAAGGATGTCTGCTTCTTTCTGCGACGGGCGGCATCATGCCATGCCCTGCCGAACTCCCCGCCACCGCGGGTGTGTGGAACTACAAATAACGCTCCGCACTGAATAAGAATGTGGACGAAAGCAGAAAACTGCGGTGTGACTGCCACACCAAATCCGCCATAGGTGGTCATCACTACCGGTTGAGTCGATTCCTCGCCCGTCTCAGACCGTCCAACAAGCGTAAGTGGGATCTCCGTACCGTCCAAAGCGCTGTACGAGGCATTCCGCATGACGGTGGGCACGATTGGGTTACGAAGCATTCGTTGAGACCACACTGAGAGTTGTTGATTGCTACGAATGTATTCGAAGATCATCTGTGGTTGCGAGAAGGATTCGTAACTTAAAAAGAACGACTTTCCATCCCCTAGATCTGGAAATAACCGCACAGTTCCATCATCTGGAAGTTTGAGGTCTGACAATTGTCTGCCGCATTGACTCCAGACGCGGGCACTGCTACGAAGTCCATCGATAACCGTAACGTAGACTTCATCGCCGACCATCATGAATTGCGTAATCATAGCTCCTTGGTCAGGAACGATCGTGCGTATTTCGTGTCCATCGCGGCTAATTTCTACTAACTTTCCGTTGCCAGCATTCGCATAGCTGACCCCAAAGAGTCGTCCGTCCTTGAGGATGGCCCCGAACGGTAGTGATCTATTCGCGAAGACCTCATTCCATTTGGTCGGATCCTCCCCCTTAGCCATCCAACAATCTGCGACCGATCTGCCGTCAACCTCGTGCACCCAGACCGCGCCAAGATGAATGGAGTCCGCTATAAGAGCCAGGCGACTCTCACGCGACCGTGCAACGCTAAACAGCACCTGCTCTGTACCTGGATCGTCGAAGGACCGAAACCGTATCATATGTTCCTCTGCCTCTGCCGAGAGTTCTTGGCAGTAGAAGAAGCCTCGCTTGTTTGGCGAGAAGGAGAAGCCGCGGGCGTCGCCTCTCTCGACCCTACTGGGTAGCGTGGCCCCCGTCTCCACATTAACAATTTGAATCGACTTCTTATCTTCCCCCCCATGCCTGCACTCATAGGCAAGTAGGGATCCGTCCGACGAGATTCGATGGATTCCGACGGAGACAAATGGCCCTTCAGCCGACGGATCGACGAGCAATCGCTCTATGCCTGTGAATGCATCGCGGACATAGATACAACCCTGTTCCTGTCCCTGATTTCGCCGCCGATAGTAGTACCGGTCGCCAATCTTTGCAGGTTGATCGACCACCTCAACATCGAGGTATTCCCGCACACGCTCCCGAATCGCGGGGAGTTCCTCGCATTCTGCGAAGTATTCATCGCAACGCCGTTGCTGCACTCGAATCCACTCTTCTGTCTCGGGTAGACCGCGGTCTTCCAGCCACCGATACGGATCGCGAACTAGGATGCCATGAATCATCTCTTCCACGGGGGCGAATCTCGAATCGGTCATTGACATAAAGCCTCCAGCAGGACCGGTTCCTGCGCGGCAAGGTCCATATGGCGTGCGAGGCTTCGTGCATACGCCTGTCGGCGAGGGTCGTTGCGCTGCAGCGAACTGAGCCAATTACCTCTCCCATACAAGGTCGAGGCGACGGCGAGCATCGGCATGTATGCGAAGCCTTCACGAACGGCGTTGGAGTCGCAACTATCAGTCCAGACGTCCAGATATCGTTTTTTGAGAACCAAGTTAATGAAATCTCGGACCTCGACGTTCCCTACCTTGTTAAGCAGCAGAAGGTGCTGAAGACTAATGAGAGGGTTTCCAAGGTAGGCCTCACTCCAGTCGATAAACTGGCAGTGGCCGACCCCGGTCAAAATGTTGCCTTGATTCAGATCGCCATGCACGATGGTTTCGGAGATACCGAGATCTTCCATGCGTTCGCAGACCTTTTCAAGGATCGTGCGAATTTCCAGTAGCCGTTTCTTCTCCAGCCGAGGCGCTTTGGTTGAAGTCTGAAGATTCATCGCTTCTTCGAGGTAATCGAAGAGTTCTACGGAACGCTTCTGAAAGACCTGCATGCCCTGATCGAATGCTCCGGCATATAGAAGATCCGTGCTGCATCCTTGGGTCTTCATTTGGAGCTCGGCCATAGATCCCACGGCATCTTCCAGCAAGGTGAAGAGTTGGGACGGATCCTTAGGCAGCTCATCCACCCTGACGGCCTCGCCAGACATTAGCCACGCGTTCCACGCAGGTCTTGAGGAAACAATCTCGGGAAGATAGTCTCCGCAGAGTGTCGAAAGAAACCTTGTGACCGAGGGTTCATGAGCATTTGGCTCGCCCGTCGCCTTGAGCCAATAATCGTGGTGGTCTTCCGTGTGAAAGCGGACGAGAGCGAAGGCGCCGCCCGCGTTGTACTGTTCGATATCGCCCTTCGATGAGATCGTTTTCCCTGTTTCCGATTCTAGCCATAAGATGGCCTCATCGATCCAGCCGATATGGGAGAAGGGGCTATCCAAACCTGAGCCGCCGGCCAGCATCAATTTGAGTTGTGCTTGTTGTTGTTCTTGTAGCTCTATGATCTGAAGCCGCTCTGCCTCGATGGCCGTCAGATCGCTGCTCTCCTTCGCGACAAGTACTTCAGCGACTGCACAGACCAGGGAAGTCTCCGACGATGGCAGAAAATCGAGCACGATGACATGCACATCCCACTCGGCTTTGATCGCCTTCTGCAGCTGCTCCGCGGGCCGCGTCCATTGCGGGATGCTGATGGTTGGAAGGCGATAGCCCTCCACAGCACTAATGGCCAGTACCTTGCGCGAATCGGGCAACACAAGAACCAGCCGGTACTCGGTTGTTTCGACAATGGCTTCTTGTATCTGCATATGCAGCCTCCGCGTTAGCGTGGCAAAAGATGTTTCTGGTTGAGGTCCTCGATAAATGCGCGCACATCGCGCTCGATCAAAGCGAATTCCTCACCGGTCTCACGTGCAAGACTCGCGATGATGGTGTCGATACTCTCTCCCCGTTGTAGTCCTTGCCAGACATAGGCACCAGTGGGATTGAGCGTGGAGATGGAGTCATTCTCGATATCGAGAATCGCGGCTCCATCATCGTTCACAACGACCTTGAGCTTGGTGGCTGGAGACACCATGGGTACCGTCCTATGCTTGTACTGCAGTTTCTGGGAGCAGGACTTACCCGGCGTTAGGCTCCTGAATGGAGCTCTATTCCGGCGTCGATCAACGGTCGGCTCGTCTATATGGCCGCACCTGGGATCAACCGATCAGTAGAACCTGAGTGTGGCACCGGTTGATCGCCTCTGCAATCAAAACCGTATTGCAGAAGGCGACAATCTTCAGCTCCCTTGCCAGACTATTGGAACCCATAGCAATGAAGCCTGAAGTTCAAACGGCGTCACTGTCGTCTTGCTCGGCGCCGCCCTTGTTCGTCCTGTCCCCATGCGAATGGACTATTCCCCGCGTGTTTCTGAAAGAAGCGCGCAAACACGTTGGGATCGTCATAGCCAAGTTTCTTCGCGACAACACTCATCTTCGCGTCGCTATTGAAGGAGAGGAGATACTGCGCGAACTTCAAGCGCGTCTCTATCTGGAATGCCTTCATATTCGTTTGAAAGTCGTTCAGGAACGCACGTTCGAGAGTGCGAATCGTCACACCGAGTTGTGGCGCAAGCCTCGAAAACCGGAGCCTTGGATGGCCGTGATAGAGAACAATGAGATAGTGCGCCATGCGTGCTGGTCTTCGAAGTTCTAGAGGAAGCTCCCCTGCAAGAACCTGGCGTCGAATCTCACGAATCAACTGGACCGCCTGCTGCTCGACCGGATTGAGATGGTGCCTATCGCGGGGCGCCATCGCGTTCCCTCAGCGACCTCGCGGCCTCTGTAGCTGCCTCACCGCTTAGTTGAGCGTTGCTCTTTGATAGTGCGCGATAACCCTCACACATCGGAGGACGGCAAGAGTTGGCCAACGCAGCACGCACACGGCGGCTGGGGTATGGTGTCTCCGCTCTTCGAGTCCACCTCGGGTTCGAATGGAGGGTGGAAATCCTCATGGCCTCGGCCCCTGCGGATCTCTCTCCATTTCGCTTCAAGGGCTGAGTATGGTTGTCCAGTCCGGATGAAACCAGCGATGAAAGTCCACGTCCCCAGAGGACAATCACTGTTGCCCTTTGGACAATTCCCCGACTGAGGTTGTTTCATTTACGACACACCGGCAAATGGCGACTTGAAGGCATGGTCTTCCGGTGCTAATTGGCCACCGTACCTTCATTCCCGGACTGCAGTCCCAGCATCACCGACGGCACTATCAAGCGTCAGGTGAGCCTATTACGATCTGGTGGTTGCCCGTCCTCATTGCCATCGCAAGCAGACCGCATCGATCCCACTTACTTCGTCAACCACTAACGCTGTTGCAGCGCAAGCTCTTCCGCTGATGCGTTGCGTCAACGACACAACGTCGCTTCGTCACCTGCCTTGCAGCAGCGAGGATGACAACGATCAACCTTAGCACTGCATGCCGCATTGGGCGCGGAGCCGCGGCTCCTTCATTTTGTCGTGTTCTGCAATATGGTTCTTGTTGTCTAAGCCTCCGAAGTGAGCCAAAGTGATAGTTAACCTCTGGGAAACATGCCTCGACCGGAGCAAGAACGATGCACGGAAGCAAGGAAGCAGATCTACGGTAAAGGTGTAGGACCCAGAGGACGTCGAGAAATCAGCGCCACCCTCGCGCTGGTTTAGGTCGAACGCGGTGGTGTGCTCTGCTCGATTGCTTCAATCCGGAGAAGGAATGCTATCGCCTTATACTCGTGGACGCACGGAGTGGCCTGGTGTTTATCGATGTAACGGACGGGGCTCCGCGCCTGCCGCGGCTCTCGATTCCTCGATGGTCGCGCCCGGCGGCAAAGATCCAGGCGGAGATTGAGCGCTGTTGGGGTATCAGGGTCTTCATTCTGGACACCGTCGCGTCTTCTTTGGAAAACAGCAACATCGTTCTAGCCGAGCTGCTGTCCCGATTCGATGGCGGAGAGATACTTGGTAGGGTCAAATGGGCGGAACCCACAATCCTCTTCAGAAGCGGCCTCGCCGAAGAGGAATCGTCACTTCTGAATTCATTTCTCCATGGAGCGAACAGAGGCGGGTCTCTTTCCTGTCTTGGCTGGATCCACGAGGCTCTGGACTGGGTCGAGCGAGAGACCTCGTTCACTCTTCACGACAGAATCCGCGAAGTGCAGCAATGGAACGCAAGTTCCATCGCGGTCCTACTTCGGCTCTCTTCGCAGAAAGGAACCTCCTCCTGGTTGAAGGCGGTGGATCCTGCTGAAAGCGCCGAGTATCGGATCACGTTAACTCTCGAATCCATTTTTCCTGGCTACCTGCCCAAAATCATCTCCACTCACGACGGGTGGGGGGCCTGGTTGATGGAGGATGCAGGAGCGAGCGCCGCGGATGACGGCCTCATGGGGAGAAGAGCAATTCACAGTATGTCGCGCCGCTTGGCCGAACTCCAGGGCGCCAGCATGCTGCACGTGCGGAGGTTGCTTGATTGCGGCTGTACTGATTGGCGCCTTGAGCATGTTCGAAGCAGAATTGCGCCAGCTCTCCCTCTTCTCGAAGAGGCGATGGCGGCACAGGACATCCGTGGGTTGCCTCAACTTGGAAGGCGAAGGCTTGAGGATCTATGCGAGGCAACGGAAGAAGCATGCTATCGACTCGATGCCATCGGCATTCCAGACACGCTGATTCACAACGACCTGCAACTCGAAAACGTTATTGCAGGCAAGACTGGGTGTCATTTCATCGATTGGGACCAGGCGGGGATCGGTAATCCATTCCTGGCGTTCGAACAACTGAGGGTACAGTTGCCTGATAGCGGGTTGGCCTCCCTTGTCTCAGGCTATCGCTCATGGTGGGCCAGGATACTGGAGAAAAAGGACTTCGCTCATCCTTTGATAAAATACACCGGGAAATCCACACAAGAGACCTTCGAGTTCGACCTGTTCCGAGCCGGAACAGGTCGAACTCGTAACGCTCAATCGATTTCTCCTTTGCGTCTAAACTAACTTTCCCCTTCTGACAGCTGCCTGCGGAGGCGATCAGTTCGAGGAGTCGCGATGAGAGGAGAAAGTAGCTAAATTTCATTACACGTCCAGCCCGATGGCACAAACAAGATGCAAGCGAATCCGGCTCTTGATCGCCCGATGATCCTGCTCGACGATGTTGTTCAGATATTTCCTCTGACGGATCCTGATGGGAGGTTTTGCACTCGGCGTGGATGGCTTTTTAAAGTGCAGCAGATTGGCCTCGCTCTGATCGATCACCATCGTTTCGGGCACACCATTGTGGATCGTCGATTCTCCGAAATAACGGTTGAATCGCCGGCAGCTCTCTGAGAAGATGGCAGCGATCTTCGGTCCGGAGGAGGGATTTAGCTAGTTGTTCATTTTGCACATATTCTTTTCCTTGCTGCGGCCCGAATATTTCCAGTGCATCTTAATACACACCCAGTTAACGGAGTGATTCCGTCTCCGCAGGCATGGCGCTGGCTAGCGACATGGCCTATTGAGTCAGCGAGCGGTATACCCACTTTTCCAGATAAACACGATATTTCTTTGTTGTTTCATCGTAATGTGTGCACAGACGGAGTGGGTAGTAGGCGGCGTTGGCATAGGATGCTGGTTGTCTAAGGTCGGAACATGAATTGGGTTCGCTGGTGAGAGAGGCCAGCGTGATCATAGGTTCAAGAAATGTAATTCGTCCATGGTAAGCGCCAACAAAAATAGTTCGTGTGAACGGGCGTCCGTTCCATTCAGGAGAAGTTAGATCGACCAGGTGATTGCCCATAAATGGGGCAACCAACCCAATATCCGTATAGCCTGACGGGACATACTGCGTCGGAACGGCCTGTACAGCTCCTCGATAGTCCGTGCAGTCGACTCCGGCACATGACCCTGGCCGAATCGCTAAGGCATCCTGTCTATCCTGAATGAAGAAATGGAAATCAAAATGAGGTTTATCGTATATTCCCGCAGGAGGATGGCCATGAGGATTCCATTCGATCATCATGAATTGAAAGGGAGTTCGGGCAGCCTGAATCGGGAAATCCGTAAGCAGCATAGTCTTCACGTTTGGAAGACTACTCAATGAAGTTGCATCGAGTTCCACGCCAATTGTGAGTGGTGGATGGTAATTTGTGGCAGGATCTACATCTGACGCGACGATTACAAACGTTCTTATTTTTCCCGCGCCCAGCTTTTCAGGTTGCCCCCAAAAGGTGTTTGGAGCTTGCTGTGCCTGCTCATTACTGCTCATCTGCATTTCTTGCCCGAAGACATATATTCGCGGCAGAAAGAGAAACAGTAAAGCGAGGATTGCTCCCGTCACACTAGCATCGTATAGGGCGCGAAGTATCTTAGTGATTGCAGCATTGCGAGTTCTCATTCTTAATCTCCAAATTCTCACGAGCAAGCAAAATTCTCTACTCTAAGGTCTTTTGATATAACAATGGCAACGCGTTCTTATTCCGACACCATTTCATTAACTCGAAATCAGCTCAACAGCACACTGTCCGAAGTGTGTTCCTGGCAGCATTAATAGTCGCGCCGCTTGCCGTCGCTCTACGGCGCCATGGCGAAGAAGCAACGTTGCCCCCGCCGGTTTGCCATTGGTACGTGACAAGAGCCGAGCCCTGAACTGCGACGCTGAAGGAGGCTGATTGACCCGGTAGAGCGATGGCACTGCTGGTCATCCACCAACAAGACATCTGTACGCGCGATGCTCTCCAGCAACCGGCCAAGACTGCCATCGGCCCGCGCTTCAGACAGGTCGCGGAACAATTCGCCCAGGACTGGACCTTTGGAGTGCTCTATGCAGGATTAATGGCGGTGCCCGATAGCACAGGCGGCAAGAAGTATCGCGACGCAATGCTAGGAATGGGAAATAGATTTCATTGGCAGCTTGGAATGACAACGTCGCTACCAATCAAATGGTCAAGAACGGTCAGAACTATGGCAACTACTCCTTCACTCTGGCACAAAGCAAGCTGCTGAAGATTCCTACCTTGTCTCAGGCGGAGCATATGCCTCTCTCGGAGATAAGCACAAGGGTTTGCGTGATGCGATCCCAACCGCGTTCCCACGATAGTCAGCCTTTCACACTGCTCTTCCGTTTCCCTGTGTTCGCAACTCTGCGCAAATAGCACTGTAAATTGCCGAGGAGGCAACAACGTTTCGCATCCATCATGGTCGTGTCGAATTATTACTACAACTCTTCGCAAAGTCGTAATTCTGGTCGCCTTGCTGAACCTCGCTTACTTCGGAGTAGAGTTCGCGGTTGGCCGCATCATTGGTTCGGTTTCGCTCTTCGCCGACGGCGCCGATTTTCTCGAGGATGCTTCTATCAGCATCCTTATAGCTGTCGTCCTCGGAGGGAGGTCAAAATACTACCTCAGTCGGGTATGGTCCTCGCCATTTTTCTTACATATTCCCGGCATCGCTACGCTGTGGACGGGCGTGGCAAAAAGTTCAGAGGCCATTACCGCCAGAGCCACTTGCACTAGCAGCAGCCGGAGTCCTTATCGTGAATCTGTGCTGTGCTCAATTACTCGCAAAATTCGGAAAACATAGCGGCAGCCTGACCCATGCCGCCTTCTTGTCAGCCCGCAACGCCGCTCTTGCGAACGTGGCGTTGATCGCCGCAGGCATCCTTACGATCTCACCCGTTCCGGGTGGGTTGATTTGGTCGCGGTGCTAGACATCGCGGTACTGAACGCCGATGCAGCCAGAGCGGAAGCTGTTTCGGGTAAAACCCGTCGACCACGAGATGCGATTATCAAGCAGACGAAAAGGGTTTCTCCCGCTAGCATGGATTTGCCGATAGCCGAGCGCAAAGCGCTTCTGGCAAGTCCACCAGCCTTTCTTCGCCCTGCCATTCTTATCGCGGCAGAGCCGCATTGTTTCCGCAGTCTACTGCAATGTATGAATTCCAAGCCATTCATTGCGCAATTGGAATAGAAACGCGCTTCCAAGTGTTTTAACCAGTGTAATTGAAAATACGTAACAGGAATCAGGAACAATAGAGTGAATCGTTCAGCATCGGAAAAGCTCGGGATAAATGGCAAGAGACGCGCGGTAGGCCTGCTTGGCAAAGTTACTTTCGTCCTAGTCGCAGTTGCAGGAATTTCTCCTTTGTATGCTTGCGACATCGATCGATCCTTCCAACACTCACCTGACGGGAAAAAGTTCCAAGTTGTGGCATTCGGAGACAGCCTCTTGGATGCCGGCACATATTCGCCCTTCGCCAAGGCGAAGTTCGATGGAGGTCGCTTTACGACGAACCCTGGCATGATTTTCGCGCAAGATGTTGCCTGTTACTTCGGCTATGACTTAAAACCTGCATTTGTCGGAGGGTTCGGTCTTCCTCTGGTCCCGGCGGGCGGTCTCGACTATGCGCAGGGCGGGTCCCGCGTGATATTGCAGCCGGGCGTCAACCACGCAGCATCGGGCAATCCAAACGCCGACTTTGCGCAGCAAACCACGATCCCGGTCAAGGACCAGCTTACGCGGTATTTGTTGGTCCATCGGAGATTTAATTCACACCAGCTTGTATTCATAAACGGCGGCGCAAACGATATCTTTTTCAATCTGACAGAGGCCCAGGCGGCGGGGACGGCTGCTGCCCAGGCGGCGTCCGAGACAGCCATTGCGCAGGCGGCTACCGATCTGGCCAATATAGTGGGTGACGTTCTCGAAAACGGAGCGACTCATGTTGTGTTATTGAATATGCCGGATCTGGGAATGCTTCCGCAAGGCATATCGAACGCTGACCATGGACAGGCATTCACACAGATATCTCAGCTATTCAACACGACCCTGGAGGGGGCGCTACAACAGAAGGGTATTGTCGACAAGGTCGTCGTCATCGATGCCTTTAAATTCATTGACGGGATCATTGCAAACTTCCAAGCAAACGGCTTCAGCGTCTCCAACACTGAAATGGCCTGCAATCTGCCGGCGCAGATAGCAAGAGCGAAAACCCTCAATCTAAACAATCCGACTGAGTTCGGCGAGTCGCTATTCTGTTCTCCGCAGACGTTCACATACGCAGGTGCAGATCAGACGTTTATGTTCGCGGACACAGTTCACCCAACGACTCACCTAGGCTCGCTCTTTGCTCAATTTGTTGAACAGCAACTTAAGGCGAAGGCCAACCCAAAATAATCGGCAGCGTAAAGGATCAATCATCCATTCGACGGTGCACCGTTGGGCTTTGAAGCTGTTGCCAGTGCTGGGGAAAGCTTTTCGTCTTCGCAAACGGTCCACCGAGATTCCACGTTCCGACATCATTTCCTCCAAATGTCGCAGGCTCGGCGGATAGGCAATATGCCAACGCACACAGGTCAGGATCACATCCAGTGGATAACAGCCGTTTCAGTCCTCGGGCGACAACCGGATGCAGTATCTTACCCACACCCCTTCTCATTCGCTCATCCTAACCCATGCCTTATTGCAACAGATCCGGTTTGGGTTCTCGCTGAGTACACGGCCTGTAGAACTCGTGCGAGGAGAATCAACTGCGGTCAGGATCTCCACAGGATCTACTGTAGCGGCTTGCCTATCATTCCTTGACCACCGTCGGCCACAGAAGTGGGATAAGTTCAGGCGAGCAGCCCTCAAGAGAGCTATCCCTGCAACGCGCAGCACGTAATTAGGTTCATTTGATAGAACTTTGATCCCTTCCTGAAAGCATGTGCCGCGCCCAATAGTCATACTCGGAATTAATTCATTGGTCGAGCCCCAGTCTAATCGACTAACTGAAAGGTTCTGCGGAAGAATAAATCAGCCGCACGCTTGTGATTTCAAAGAGTTTAGTGGGGAGAATAAACATAGAATATCCGGAGATGGAATGCTGAAGGAACAACGATCAACAACGATTGGTAATACTGAAGAGCGCCTCATTGAAGGTCACACAAGCAACTTGAACGGAGTCGATCTTCATTACCGGACTATCGGCGATGGCCCAGTGCTTTTTCTTGTGTCTCCGGGCTGGGGAGTAGCTTCCGTCTACTTGCAGCGTGCTTTCAGCTCACTGGCGAAGCACCTTAGACTCGTCTTTATCGATAGCCGAGGTAGGGGTCTCTCTGGTCGTCCGGCCGATGCCACGCACATGGGGAGCGTCGATATGGCAGATGATCTCGAGGCCTTGCGGGTGCATCTTGACCTCACCCAGATTAGCATTCTGGGCCATTCAAACTCTGGTGCCATTGCTCTCTCGTATGCGGCTCGCTATCCCGACCGTGTGAGCAAGCTGGTGCTCATCGACAGCCAGGTACTTGGCTTGAGTGCCGCTGCCGATACCCAAAGAATCCTTCAGAACCGATCCACTGATCCACGTTTTGAAGAGGCTGCAAGAGTTGTGTCGACATTTTTCACCGGACAAGTGAACCCTGCTGCAAGTGATGAAAGTCTCGAATTATTTATCGCACAGGTTCTGCCACTCTACCTCCACAGACCGGAAAAGTCACTATCTCTGGCCCAGGAGCAGCTATCCGCCCCCATGCTAGTCATACGGAAGCCATGGAACCACCTGAAGGAGATCTCTACGTCAAAAGTATGGCTAATTACCGGCAGCTATCGTGGTCTGGGCCGAGCTCTGGCCGAAGCAGTACTTGTCGCAGGTCATAAGCTTGTCGCCACAGCACGTACTCCCTCACAGCTTCATGACCTTGTGGAGCGCTATGGCAATCAGGTTCTCCCCGTCGCCCTTGACGTAACCGATGAGAGTGCTGCGATCAAAGCCGTCCAAGCAGCTATCGACACCTTTGGCCGACTCGATGTGCTCGTCAACAACGCGGGCTATGGAGACATAGGCTCAATGGAAGAGACAAGTCTCGTCGACTTCCGCGCACAGATCGAGACCAATCTCTTCGGCGTCATCAACGTCACCAAGGCCGCACTCCCCTTCCTGGGGGAACAACAATCAGGTCACATCATTCAGATCTCCTCAGTCGGAGGCCGTTTGGCTTGACCTGGCCTTAGCGCCTACCAATCCGCTAAGTGGGCAGTCGAGGGCTTCTCCGAGGTGCTCTCGAAGGAGGTTGCTCCTCTCGGTAACTATCATCGAGCCTGGAGGCTTCCGTACCGATTGGGCAGGGTCCTCCATGACAATCCGCCCTAACCGGCGCGAATATGACTCCACCATCGGAGTACTGGTTAAACATATTCGTGAAAATCATAACGGCGTTCAGCCAGGCGATCCCGTCAAAGCCGCTGCTGTCATCATTCACGTCACAACCCTGGACGAGCCACCATTACGTCTTCTTCTCGGCAGCGATGCCGTTCATATGGCCGAGCAAAACGACAGGGCCAGGATCGAAGCAGACAAGAAGTGGCGAGACCTGAGTGTCTCTACTAACTTCGAAGCAGGAAATACCCACACAACCTATCCCTGGGAACGAAAAATAAGCCGATAAATACGCTCTACAAAAATTCGCCTGTCAGTCTTAACGCAAGAGACGTTGGCAACCTTCATACATAAGAAGTATCGGTAACTTGCATCAAGATAGTTCCGCCGAACAAGAGTTTGGCTGGAAATTGAATATGGGCGGCATCGCATTGATGTGGCCCGGGGGATGCATCATTCGTTCTGCCTTTCTCGGAGACATTAAGAATGCGTTCGATCATCATCCGAACCTTGAGAACCTCCTCATGGATGGCTTCTTCTCGACGGCGGTGAATCAATATCAAGATAGCTGGCGCAGAGCGCTTGTGTACGCAATCGAGAATGGAATTCCAACTCCCGCCTTTTCGAATCTGTTGCAGGCTCAACGCGACTTCTTCGGGGCACACACCTACGAGAGAGTGGACAAGCCAAGAGGCGAATTCTTTCATACGAATTGGACTGGACGTGGAGGCCGAGTCAGCTCGTCCTCGTACAACGCATGAAGATTGATACGGAGGCCATCGAATCGGCTCTTGCGGAACGATTACTAACCTCATAACGAGGGAAAAGATGCCGCGCTGCCTCTTTTCTCTCGGCCCCTATTTTTAGCGTCTTTCTCCAACGAGATGTTTCCCGTCAAAATGCCGAAGGAGATGTTGTGTTTTGGAAACAAAATTGCCTGACTAGTCAGGACACTACTGGCATTGAGCATATCAACGGATTGTTCAGGTACGCTCTATTTCTCACTCGTAACCATAGCGAGGCAGAGGACCTTGTCCAGGGGACGTACGTTCGCACTATCGGAGCAGTGAGACGGCCGCCTCCTGATAGCAATATAAAGAGCTGGATGCTCACCATATTGCGGAATGTCTGGCTCAATCAGTTACGGCAACGACGCACTACAACGAAATTTATTCACATCGATACAGATGAGAGTACAGGAAATATCGCAATAGATACTTCAAAGGATCCTTATGAGTCCTATGCAAGAAAGGTAGAGAGTGAACGGGTACAAAGGGCAATCCTACAACTCCCCGTACACTATCGTGAGATTATTCTTTACGCGAGTATGAGGAGTTGTCATATCAGGAGATAGCGAGCGTTTTGGGCTGTCCGACAGGTACAGTAATGTCTCGGCTCGGGAGAGCCCGATCCAAGCTCCGAACGCTACTTGCCCCGTTGTAGATGCCAGTACCCCAGGAAGGAAGCACCTCGGTTATGAACATGTTGCGAGTGTTCTTCTTTATCTTGATGGAGAATTAAGCTGACATTGGCCTGACCGATCTTTTCCAACAGGAGTTTTGGCTGAAAACCGACCCTCAGGTGGGTACAGCTTTTCCAGGTCCTTCATACCAATCATGACCTCCCCCACGGGGGGATAGGCTCGCACCGCGATTTGTAATTATCGCTTCACCAGAGGAATGAATTCACGGCCCGCGTGTTTATCTAGTTAATGAATCACGTCAAATCAAACTTCCAGACATTCGTTTGCCCTCCGCTCACTCGGTAGCAATACACAAGGCGCCTCACCATCGATTCACTCTGCAGTCCCTGCACCTGCTCGATCGGGAGATACAGGGGGAGCGCTAGGTTAAACCAACATGTTGCAGGAGATGAAACATCGGGCGTGAAGTTGGCATGATAGCTATCAAGATCATTGATATTTATGGAGAGAAGTTATGTGTTGGAATGGCAAAGCATCTACTGTATTGGCGACTTGTGGGTTCATAGGGTGTGCGTATTCGGCCTATAAAAAAGAACCTCCTGCGCTCTGGTGTTGTCTCTCCTATTTTTCATTAATGGAGGCTCTACAGGCGTATACCTATACCGTAATTAATGCCTGTAACAATCCAATGAATCAAATCGCCACGTTGCTAGGATTTCTTCATATTGCTATACAGCCCTTTTTTATAAATGCGATGTCTTTATACTTTATCCCCGAGAAGGCGAGGATCAAAGTAAGTAGTTTTGTTTATTTTGTGTGTTTTGTTTGCATGATTTTGATGATTATCAAAATCTATCCATTCGGCTGGTCAAGTGTCGTTCCAAGAGGCGAGCCATTATGTGCTGACCGTCTCTGCTCGGTATCAGGAAACTGGCACATCGCATGGGAACTACCAGTGAATGATTTTATGAACATAACTCTTTTCAATTACAAAATTGTATGGGCCCCTTATATTATCGCAGCCTTTATTCTGCCTCTCCTATATGGGTCATGGCGATTTACCGTATATCATCTTATATTGGGTCCATTTTTAGCTAGACTTTCCACCAACAACCCTAATGAATTTCCCGCGGTTTGGTGTTTGTTGTCCATTGGATTTTTATTGGTTGTAGTAAAAACACCAGTTAGAAAATTACTGTTTGTTCGTCGTGTTTGGTGGACTCGCCAACTGACGGAGGAAGTAGCTCCGGAAATTCGGGCATTTGGCTAAATTTACAAAAGATCGGACAATCCAAGGCGGAGCAGAGGATCTCTCCGTTGAGGAACTAGCCGCGCAACTTCGAATTGAAACTCTCACAGTAGCCGTTCTTCCACAGCTTTTTAGCTCAACCTGTTGTTCCGAGGAATCTACGCGTCGGCCACATATGCAATAGCTCTTCGAAATGACCGCTTGAGATCGCGACAGATCTTTCAAGAGTTTAAGAACAAGTCATATGCATCGCGGCGAGCGTTGCAAGCGCTACTTAAGCAGAGACACCTTTAGAAGCGTCGGTAGTAAATTAAGGAGATCCTATGTATCGGAAGACGATTTTAATCACGTTACTATGCTCGGCACTAGTAATCCCAAGCCGTGCAGCGATCGCTTCAAGGTCGTCGAGAGATTTCATTGTAGTGGAGCCCGGGGCTCTTCCTGAGTTGGCGCGGGCTCAAGCTCAGGCGATGATGCTCCTGGACGCCAGCGCATATGGTGTGCTGGTAGGAATTATCGGCATCTGGCTGACTATCCAGTGTACGTTTCGTCGAGACCAGCGCAAGCGCGACTCTTCGCTGCTCCCAGATTTGTTCACAACGCCAGCTTCTCACAGTGCCCGAAGTTGACGATGCCTTGTTGCTCGCTAAAACCGAACAAGAGTTGCCGTTTATTGCCAAATGGAATTAATCCACGCCAGCGGTGTTACTTCGAAAGCTGGTCTTTCACCAGCTGCGCTCAACCTGGCAGGGTCGTTCACGGACAGCAGAACGGAGATCTTTAAAGCGTGACCTCACGAAACGAACAACATGCGCTATCAGGGATAAGTGGGGGTAAGTGAGCTGGTGAGCGCGAATATTGCACTCGTAGATGGTGCGCAAGGCGGAGATCGTATGCAAGGCCCGGCGCGTGTTCTGGCAAATGAATTGGGTGCCCTGGATACACTTTAGAGATTTGTGATCAAAAACTAAGCAGTCAACGAAAGCAAAAGGTGGGTTAATTAATGGAAGTTTCAAATGTCAAGCCGCCCCTCTATATGACCGAAGAGAATTCGGTCGAGGTAGTGCTTGCGCGGATGAAAGAGTGTTCAGATCCGAGATTTCGCTTGATAATGACATCCATCATCAAGCATTTGCATGCGGTTATAAAGGAGATTGAGCCAACTCAGGATGAGTGGTATGACGCGATCCAATTTCTCACCCAAACGGGTCAGACATGCACGGATACTCGACAGGAATGGATATTACTTTCAGACGTTTTAGGTGTGTCAATGCTTGTTGACACAATTGACAATCGAAAGCCGTCAAGGGCAACTGAATCAACCGTATTGGGCCCCTTTCACGTGTCTGGCGCTCCCGAACGCAAGCTTGGTGACAACATTTGTCTGGACGGCAAGGGAATGCCTGTTGTGGTTTCGGGGCGGGTAACCGATACCAACGGTAGCCCAATCGCGGGAGCCACATTGGACGTTTGGATGGCAAATGAAGATGGATTCTATGACGTTCAACAGCCCGGAATTCAGCCAGATATGAACTTGCGCGGCATCTTCCATACAGACTCTGATGGTCGATACTGGTTTCGCTCGGCACGCCCGCGATACTACCCGATTCCAGGCGATGGTCCCGTCGGACGACTTCTTAAATTATCTGGACGCCACGACTTGCGGCCGGCTCATTTGCACATGATCGTGACGGGCTCAGGATATGAGCCCGTCATTACCCATTGCTTTGATCGGAAAAGCCCCTTCCTCGATTCAGATCCAGTTTTTGGCGTCAAGGAAAGTCTTATCCTGGATTTCGAAGACCATAATGGCCAAGAGCTGGCATCTCAACTTGGCATCGGAAACCCATTCGCCACCGTCATCATGGACTTCGTTCTCGTATCGTCACAATTGGGCTCTTCTCAGAAAACGGAGAATTTCTCACCGTAGGGTGAATCATCTATTGAAAGAGGCCGTTTATCGCGTCCCTCCAACCCACTATGCCTTGCTGCGAGGCGCCATCTTATAAGGTGTTGATGCTATTGACACATACATACTCTCGTTGTCGGGTTTTATTGTCCGTTTTGAAGACACCCCCAGATAGCTCGCGTTGATGCCTGTTTCGAGTCAATTGGAATAGAAATGCGTTTCCAGTGTTTAACGTTCCACCAGGGTGATTGCCAAAACGTAAATAGGAATGCAGACAGTTCACGACAAAAGAGATTCCGCAATTGCCAGTTGTGTAGCGGTGACGACTTTCTGTATCCCCATAACTTGTCTGCAGTCCTCGATGAAATACAAACCAGCTGAGGCAAAAGCATGAAAGAACAAATCAAGATAAGACTCGGCTTGATGATGTTCCTTGAATACTTTATCTGGGGTGCGTGGTACGTCACCTTCGGGACGTGGTTGGGACAATCATTGCACTTCACTGGACAGCAAATTGCCATTGCAGCGGGAACGACGGCTGTCGGCGCCATTGTCTCCCCATTCTTTATCGGACTTATTGCGGACAAGCATTTCGCGACACAAAACGTGCTGGCGGTACTTCACACATTAGGCGCAGTATTCCTATTCCTTGCAGCTTCGCAGTCTCTGTTTGGACCGATTTATTTTTTGGTCCTCCTCTACGCTGGCTGTTACATGCCAACGCTGGCATTGACCAATTCCCTTGCGTTCAGACAGATGCGGGATCCGAAATTGGAGTTTGGGCCGATACGCGTTCTTGGCACGGGCGGATGGATCATTGCTGGTTTATGTATCGGCAACTTTCGATTGGAAGCTACAGCAACGCCACTACGAATTGCCGCACTCGCCTCTCTTATTCTGGCGCTATATTCCCTGACTCTTCCGGACACGCCACCGCTAGCGCTCTCCACAAAATTCTCGCTGCAGTCAGCTTTCCCGATTGAAGCGGCTAGATTGTTCCGTAAGCGGTCCTTCGCGATCTTCGCCATCGCATCGTTCTTGATTTGCGTTCCGTTACAGTTCTACTACGCGTTCACAAATCTTTTTCTAAATGGAATTGGCGTAACGAACGCTGCCGGAAAAATGACGGGCGGCCAGATATCGGAGCTCTGTTGCATGCTTTTGATTCCCTGGTTTTTTCGACGCCTGGGTGTGAAATATATGTTAATTGCGGGCATGCTCGCCTGGACCATACGCTATGTGCTCCTTGCCTATGGCAACAGTAGACAAGGCATGTGGATGCTTTGGATGGGAATACTACTGCACGGCATCTGCTATGACTTTTTCTTTGTTACCGGACAGATCTATATTGACCGCGAAGCTCCCCCAGCTCTGCGCGCTGCAGCTCAGGGGCTCATCACCCTCATTACGTATGGCGCGGGAATGCTTCTCGGCTCTTGGCTTTCCGGCAATGTGGTTGATCACTATGCTCGCGCTATCCCGGGAGCGACAACGGTGCACGCGTGGCGATCAATTTGGCTCCTCTCAGCGGGATGCTCCATTGTGGTATTGCTCCTGTTCCTGATCACCTTCTCCGATAAGACTGAAGGCCACCGACGATCTGAGAATGTGTGAGAACCTAACGCCCTGGATACGTCGGAGAACGAATATCGTCGGTGCAGTTTCCCTAAAGATTAAAACAATGGCTATAGTTTTGTCGCGATAAGAATGGCTGGGTGAAGGAGGCTAAACAATCGGTATCTCTCGCCGTGCCGACAAGGCTATCGACATTTTCGAACATCGCCTCCACAATGCTCCGGCCTAGCCTTCTAGCACTTCTCGTAGTGTGAGATTTTTTTATTGGCATATAGTCCCTTCGTGCGGCGTGAGAAACTGTGTGAGAATCAGCCTCATATCGTGACATTGTTCTTTCAACTCACGCCCCAGAAAGTGCGCTCCAGAATAGGCATCGAATCCGCGTATCGGAAATGGCTTCGAACGTTTGGCACCTATCTTTGGCTTCCTGACTTCACCGGACATTCCTCAGACTCCTCCTCTCACGTGTAGTCGGCAAAATTCACATTGAGACTGAGATAAGAACTTAGCCAGGGAATAGATCCTTTTGTCGCGTGTCTCTTATATAGCAAGAGGCGCATCGCATATATGTTCGTCAGAAGCATGCAGCAAAGTGTGCAGCAATTACACCGAAGACTAGCCGAAACCTTCCACCATTTCCTAACAATCTTGAAACAAGTTGGGAGACCGTTCCCAGGTCAATTGCTCGGACAGGCCGGGGCTGTTGATCAGTTGTATCTCGTCGTATCGATCGGCCGTGATGGTCGCCGCAAGAGCGACTCGACTCATCAGGGTTAACGATGGCTATCTTCGTGAAGAATCTTCCAGCCACAGCTATAGGAGCCGCTCCTTGGTATAGGGACTTGAATAGATACCAATGGTTGGCGTTCATCGTCGCATCACTTGGTTGGATGTTCGATACTATGGATCAACAGTTATTCAACCTTGCTCGTCGACCTGCAATTGTCGACTTGTTGAAGGTGCTTCCTGGTGATCCTGCGGGCGCTGCTCGGATCGCTGAATATTCCGGCTACGCCACCATGATCTTCATGATCGGCTGGGCGTCAGGCGGGGTCATCCTTGGTATCCTCGGCGACCGTATCGGGCGCACGAAGACGATGGTGTTTGCGATTCTCTTGTACGCTGTGTTTACTGGACTTAGCGTTTTCTCAACCAATATATGGGATTTCTCGTTCTACCGATTTCTTACGGGTCTCGGAGTAGGAGGACA
>Ga0193743_1000584_pt1 | contig 28606 bp, 27 predicted proteins | sample L2c2metaG_FD_143038 | JGI IMG/M metagenome (GOLD analysis project Ga0193743, IMG submission 143038) | Soil microbial communities from a riparian zone of the East river system, Colorado, United States - L2c2 | ecosystem: Environmental > Terrestrial > Soil > Riparian zone | place: USA: East River...
CCGCGACTCCTTCCGTTACGGTCCTTCGGAGGCGAATGGAGTTGTCATGCGGTTCAACGTGCTGCAGGAAGGCGATAAGCAGGCTGTTCTCGACTTCCTGCGATCGCTTTAGGAGTGAAAAAGAGATGAGAGCGATACGAAAACTTGCAGCAATAGCGCTCTTTTTATCCACGGTCTCGCTTCGCGCGGAAGATCCCTTTCTGGGGAGATGGATGCTTGATGTCCAGCGGTCGAAGTATCCCGCAGGGGCTCAACCGAAGCAAATGACGATCGAGATGAGCGCCATAGGACATGGAGTTCACTACCACTCAGAAGCGCAGTATCCAGGAGGCAGAACAATCAACGCCGACTACACAGCAGAGTATGACGACAAACCTGTGATTGTTCTTAGTGCCAGAGGCATGCTGCTGCCTGTCTCACTCAAACGAACAGCGCCAAACATTGTCGTTGCCACATACACAAGCGGGTTCCAGGTAGCAGCAACAAGCCGCAGAGCGATTTCCGCAAACGGTCGAGTCATGACCGTCACAACCACATCGCGGGATGCTTCTGGTAAGACAGTGACAAACGTAGGTATTTACCGGAAGATCCATTCGCCAGATGGCAGTTTTGATCTATCCAGAATCAGGACGGATCTTCTTGTGCCGAAATAGCTTCTTTTTCATCGCACTGACGCGCATTCAAAACCTGTCAGAAGCTGTCACTGGGATTTTTGCGACGTACCCATCATGCTCACAGGCAGAGGCAGAGGGGATGGATCGATGGTCCAACTTTATAGGTGGTTCCAGCAGCACACGAGTCTCTTCCGTCGCACCACCTGGAAACACGACGGCAGGCGCACGATGCGACAAGAGATCACGGTCGCGAGGGAAGAACGAACGTTTCTGGTTTCACAATGCCTGGATATCTGTCCCCTCTGTGGCCGGAAACTTCCAAGAACCGCCGAGGGAAACAAAGGAACTGACGATGACATACATATCGATTCTCTGTGAGTGCAGCTGCAGGCGGTTCGCTCTTAATTTTTCACTGGTTCGACTCGAAGTCTGCCTGGAGGCCCCATGCTGCTGAAGAAATTGCTTCTTGCTTTCTACGCTGTTTCTGTCCTCTTCACGTTTGCGCTCATCGGCTGCGGAGACAGTTCGTCCACGCCGACAATCACTTCTCTGTCTCCAGCTAGCGTCAATGCCGGATCGTCAACGTTCACGTTGACCGTCACCGGGACGGGGTTCTCCAGCGGAGCAGCGGTTCAGTGGAACGGAAGCGCCCGCAGCACGACCGTGGTAAGCGCGACGCAGGTAACAGCCATCATTCCGGCGACCGATGTAGCAAGCGCAGGTACAGCCCATGTAACGGTATTGAGTAAGGGCAAGACCTCGACGGCATCATCCTTCACGATCAATGCACCCGTTAATCCAAATCCAGTGCCAGCGGTTTCCTCACTGAGCCCGGTAACTGCAGTAGCGGGTGGGGCGGCGTTCAGTCTCACGGTGAACGGCGGCAACTTCGTCTCCGGTGCGACAGTGCAGTGGGATGGCGCCACCCGGACAACCTCGTTTGTAAGCTCGACCCAGTTGACCGCAAGCATCACGGCGGCAGACATCTCGTCTGCTGGCTCCAAAGCAATTACCGTAGTCAACCCTTCCCCCGGAGGAGGAGCGTCCAACGCGGTTGCTTTCACCATCACCAGCCCTCGCCCAACGCTCTCCTCACTGTCGCCTGCAACAGCGACAGCAGGTGGAGCAGCTTTCACACTCACAGTGAACGGCTCAGATTTTCTTGCAGGAGCCGCGATTGCCTGGAACGGATCGACAAGGCCAACGACCGTCGTCAGCGCAACCCAACTCACTTCTTCCATTACCGTTGCGGACATTGCCACGGCCGGAACCGCTCAGGTGGACGTCGTACAGGGCAGCCTGCGCTCTACAAATCAATTGAACTTTACGGTCAACGCTGCGCCGCCAACGCTTACATCTATCTCACCCAGCACCATCGGCGCGGGCAGTGCAGAGTTTGACCTCACGGTGAATGGAACCGGATTTACCAACTCCGCGCAGGTGGCCTGGAACGGCACACCTCTTACGACAACCTTTGTCAGTGCTACACAGTTGAAGGCTGCGGTGCCGGCTGCCAACGTGGCCTCGACTGGAAGCGCGAAGATCGATGTCGTGCAGGGCGGTGTCCACACATCCAGCCAGCAGACCTTTACGGTGACGGCGGTCCAACCTGTAATCTCAAGCATCTCTCCGACAAGTGTGCTGGTGAATGCGGCGGCCTTCACGATGACGGTGAATGGGACAGGATTTACGTCGAACTCCGTCGTGCAATGGGGCGGTTCAGCGTTGGTGACCCACGTGCAAAGTAGCACGGTGTTGACCGCGGACATTCCCGCAGCCGATCTCACCACAGCTGGCACCTTCCAGATCACCGTATCGAATCCCGCAGCCGACGGTGGCACGTCCCACCCGGTGAACTTCACCGTGGCACAACCGGTAACAGGCAAGATCGTGCAGCTCGTCTCTACGAGTTATCTGTCTGGAGGAATCGCAAACAACACCAGCCAAGGCCAGACGGTAAGCCAGGATGGGCGGTATGTGGGATTCGCTTCAGCAGCAACCGACATCGTCGCCAATGATATAGACGGTGATTACAGCGGCTTTTTGCGCGATACCTGTGTAGGCCCCACGGCATCGGCCGGATGCACGCCGGGCAACATCATGGTGTCTCAACCTGGCGTATTTACGACCGGAAGCGGAGTCGAAAGTTTAGTGATGGTCAGCAACAGCGGACGGTATGTAGGTTTTGACACAAAATATCAGTACAAGATCGACGTGTACGATAGCTGCTTCGGCGCCACGATGTCCTGCACCTCCGGGATCACGCAGGTTCAGGAGCCATTTCCGGGCTTGTCCGGTTCGTATTCGTACAATACCGGTTCGCCCTCGCGCATGAGCCCTGATGGGCGATATATGTTCTACCCTGTGATTTATACCGATACGGATAACACCGGGACCACAGCACTGGCCGTAAAGGACACCTGCTTTGGTGCTTCCACAGGTTGCACTCCCAGTGTCAGGCGTGTAGCGACAGGCAAAGGAACAACTCCACCCAAACAACCATTCCAGTCGGACGTCAGCGAGGGTGGGCGTTATGTGCTTTTCCGCTCCTACCTCACTGCTGTGGATCCGGCACTGACATCCGACGGTACTGTACTCCATATCTGGCTGCAGGACACCTGCACCGGTGTCCCTGTGGGATGCACGGAGAGTTACACCCTGGTTGATGTACGTGCCGATGGCACGCCCAGCGAGGGGAACCAGGCCAATGATTCCATCGCGAGTAAAGAGCCTTCCTTCAGCCGGGACGGCAGATATGTGGTGTTCAGTACAACGGACAAGAACATGATTGCAGGACGAACCATCTACAACGGATCGCAGGTATACCTCCGCGACACCTGCATTGGAGCGCCTGCGGGCTGTACTTCCTCCACCATCCTGGTTTCGGAGTGGCCCAATATGGCTACTTCCGCCAGCAGGGCATATGTGGGCTGGCGCAGCGTGAGCGAACATGGCCGCTATGTTGCTTTCATGCATCAGGGAGATCAGAGCGGGAACTTCTATGCCCCCAATGTCTTCGTGCGCGATACCTGCATCGGGGCGCCTGCGGGCTGCACGCCCTCCACCAGTATGGCGAGCAGCGATCCGGATGGCATCAATCCGGCCACAAATAAGGACTACAGAGACCCATCCATCAGCTCGGATGGCCACTATGTAGTGTTCAGTACCCCTCAGGTCGCAAATGGAGGACAGATTTTCCTGGCGCTGACAGGTTACTAACCACATCAAAGGAGATAACTGTGCCAATCGATCGTCGTCGGGTTCTTACGCTGGCTGCATGGGCGGTTTCAGGAAGCATACTCAGGGCCCAACAGCCAGCGGAGCCAGAGCGAGACCAGATTGAACACACCGATCTGGCCGCGCAAAACGCAAAAACCATTCACCGTCAAAACGAAATACAAAACAGCGGAGATATGGCAGGCGCTGTGCAGTTCTTTGCGGAAGACACGCGCAACCATGGCGTGCCCGTGGGACGAAAGGGGGTACTGCGGGTGCTAGTGGATATCTACACCACATTCCCCGACTGGCACTCACAGATCGAGGACCTTGCCGCAATCGGCGATGACGTGATCACCCGGATCACTACGACTGGCACCCACAAGGGAGTCGGCAAGATGCTTGTCAATGGAGGTTTGCTGGTCGGGCTGCCGCCTACAGGGAACACCTTCAAGGTCCAGTCGATTCATTGGCACACGCTGAAGAGTGGCCTGATCGTAGAACATCGCGCTTCTCGCGACGACATCGGCATGATGCAGCAGCTCGGACTTCTGCCAGCGGTGAAGCGCTATGACCTTCCGCAGAAATAGAAACATTTGTGGAGCTCGTCAGGAATTGTGGCACCGTACGAAAGGACAGATAAGTATGAAGGCCGTTCCGTTTCGTATGCGATGTGAGATGGAAGACTAGGAGAAGTCAATATGACGAAGCGATGTTTGCCTAGAAATGTGATGCGTCTAGCGCCGATTGCGTTGATGTTTACCGGCTCTGCGATGGCGGAGTGGAGGGCTGCGAACGAACAGGTTGCCGCTGCAGTCAAAGAGCCCAGGATCGCGTCCGCACTAGAGGCCGTCAATAGGATGGATGCGGCGCTGGTGAAGGATGACCATGCCGCATTTGCCGCTCTGCTGGCGAAGGACCTTGTGGTCAACAATCCGCAAAATGGCATCTCCATCAACGGTGCGACGGGGAACCGGGATACGGCTGGATTGATCAGCTACAGCAGCTATGTGCGGTCCATTGAGTATGCGGGAATGCGCGATGAGATGGTGTTGCTGATGGGAGATGAGCGCGTGGTACCCAAGGAAGATTCACCGATGGCTGGAAAAGAGGTGCGGCGGCGGTTCACCGATCTGTGGAAGATGGAGGGTGGCCGTTGGGTGCTGACCGCTCGGCAGTCGACGATCGTTGCACCGTAAGAATGTACAGGGTCGATCTGCATGCAGTGATTGATCTAGCTGACCTGGAGAATCTGTCTCGCCGGTCGAAAGGAATATCCACCTGAAAGCCTGGCGTACGTGGAAGCACAACTCACTCCACTACCGTCACGCTGAAGATCAACTAGGGGAGACTGCCATAACCCTAAGTATCAAGTTGAAGGCTCTATTTGTCATGGCCGCCATCCTCGTGCTGTTCGGTGCGCGGCCTTCCTCTGCCATATGGCGAACGCTAGCATCCTCCCCCACCAAAGGACTCGATAAACATGGCCAATAAGCTCATCATTAGGGATCAGATCACGATCAACGACTCTTTCACCGCTTTCCTTGCCGGAGTCGCTCCCGGAGAAACCCTCAAGCTCGTCGCGCGCTCCATCCAGCATGCCCCCGGTTATAACCTTGAACTCTCAGGCCGTGTCCTCTCCATTGTTACCTCCACCTATTCCGGAAACGGAGGGGCGATCCTCACCGCCGGTGGCGCTGGGGACAACGGTGGCGCTGGGAGCAGCGGGTCAGCGGGTAGTGCCAGTTTGTCCGGGGCGGGCAACCGCCCAGGCGGTGTGGGCCAAGCGGGTACGAATGGCAGAGGCGGTAAAAGTGCCGGGAGCATCCGCATCCTTGGCCAGTCCATCGATGGCCTTCACATTGTCGCTCTGGGTGGCACCGGCGGGGCGGGTGGACCCGGTGGATCAGGTGGCCCCGGTGGCAATGGCCGCCGTGTCGGGCGCCCCACCGATCCGGAAATCATCGAAGGCACCGGCGGCGGCGCAGGTGGTCCAGGTGGTAACGGCGGCACCGGCGGTCCGGGTGGCCATATCGCTATTGCCAGTGTGGCCTACTCCTCGGCTCCTTATGTTGAGATCGCCGGCGGCCCTGGTGGTCCTGGCGGCAACGGTGGCAACGGCGGCGCTAAAGGCGCCCTCAGCTCCGAACCCAATGGCCCGCACGGGCCAGGAGGAGCGGCAGGCGCCAGTGGCCCTCTTGGCTCCTCCACCACCACCACGCTTTCAGAAAACGACTATTGGCTCAGCGTCGTAGCTGAGCTTGCCGGCGACGTCTCCGCCTGGGCTGCTTATCGTCACTCTGTCGGTGAGTTCCTCTTTCGCGGCTATACGCCGAACGTGCCGGAGCGCAGCTCCAATCTTCAGCTTGCGGTGAATGAGTTTCAGGCCGCCCTTCGCCTCTCCCCGGACTACTCCGAGAGTTCGCGGCTGCGTGACAATGTGTGGAACAACAATAACGCGCTGGGCCTGCGTCACGATCTCGACGTCATTCCCCATTTCGACGAATATATCCAGGCATTCACATCCTTTGGCAACCTGGTGCTTGGCTTCGTTGCAATTGGCAGCACGGAACTGTTGCACGCCGTGGACCTCGATGCATTCACCGGAATTCTTACCTTGCAGAAACAGGAGACGCAAAACCGCATTTCCGATGCGCAGGACCAGCTCATGATTGCCAAGGCCGAGCAGAAGGACGCCTCCGATGCCATCACCGAGACCAACAAGAAGATCACCGACACCACGCAGCAGATCCAGGCCGCACAGGCGGAAATGAACAACCACAGCATGAGCTTCGGCAGCGTCATCGGAGTGGTCGGGGAAGTCGCAGGAGCGGTGGTTAGCGTTATCGCAGCCATCCCGACCGGCGGAGCCAGCCTCGTTGCCCTTGTCCCCGATATCATCGCGCTGACGAAAACGATTGCCGACAACGCAGCACCGCTGGCCCAGGCTATCTTCAAAGACGGGAACGACGCGGCCCTGAAGCAGGTGAAGGACGGGTACGGCAAAGTCAACAAGGACGCGAAGGAGATTATCAACGACACCAAGGCCGTGATCAACATGGTCAATGTGATCGAGAAGATTGCCGCTGGCTCCACTCCCGACAACTCCAAGTACGTCGCACTCGTCCAGAAAGGTGCGGAGCTGGCGCACGAACTCTTACTGCAGCAGCGTCAGCTTGAAGAAGCTGGCATGAAGGTCGACGCGATCAACGCTACCATCGGCCGCGCCAACGACCTGCTGACCGCGACCGAGGCCGTGCTCTCCAACGTGCAGCTTGACGACAAGCTGATCCGTGAGGCCGGACTGCGTACCATCCGCAACGCGCAGCTCAAGGTGGATACGCTGCTAGGCTTTGCCTTCCGGGCACAGCGTTCGGTTGAGATCTATACCCTGAAGGACGAATCGCAGAACCTGTTCCTCGACGCTGGACATATTCATCCAGACGCCGAAAGCGACTATCGCGATGGCCGCATCAACGACGCACAGCTTATCTCAGCGTATTCGGACTCGTGGACCCGTCTACTGCAGCCCATTAACATGCAGGCAGACTACCTGAGCTACTTCGACGACCAGCCGCTGAACTCTGACATACGCCGCCTTTCCTTCCAAGAGGCCGAAACCCTGCAAGCTTTCCGCGATACGCACACCTTGTCCTTCGCGATTGAGCCAACATCTCTTCCTCCGGAACGATTCGACACCAAGGCTCAGGCGGTCTTCGTCTCGTTCGTGGGTGCAACTTCCCCGAGCGGTATCGTCTCCTGCCAGATTCAGCATGGCAACCGCTACACGCAGCAGCGGTCCGACGGTACGCGCAGTGATCTTTTGCTGGAAGCTCGCACGGTGACACTTCCGGCGCGTACGACCCAGCTCGAATTAGGAGGAGTAGATCTGGGCTCCAACCCTCCGCTCAGCGCGCCGCAAGCGCTGCCGTTCTGGGGTCGCGGACTCTGCGGGCGATGGGAGATCACGATTCCCCAAAGCGAGTTCGACCTGCACCACCCTGAACTGACCGGACTCACCGAGATCCAAGTCTGGCTCGGGTATCAGTTCCAGCAATAACGAATACTCCGGAATGTTCGACCTTGCGGAAGTAATCCGCTTCGCTCGGGATGCGGAGATGGCTGCGAACTTGTCTGGCTTGATCGCGGAAGCACGGTTCTAGGTTCTGTGCGATCCACTCGGAGAAGGTTATTGTGTACATGGTGATTCCCACGATGAGACGCACTCGAGCCGTTCTGCGGGCGTTCTGGTTGTCAGCTTTGGTTGTGCTGTCAGCGATTCCGTTAGCGTCCCAGATCTCGTCGTCCACCGCGGAGATCAAACCTCCAGATCTCGACCCGATCTTGCGACACATCGAGGACGCCCAACACCAGAATCCCGGTCAGTCCAGGCCTTACGCGGTGACACGAGAATACAAAGTGTTCCGCGGCAATGACAGGCGGCCAACCTCGGAGGTCGTTGCGCAGATCGATTTTGTTCCCCCCGATGTGAAGACATACAAGATCGTGCAAACCAGCGGGAACTCGTTAGGGGCCAAGATTGTTCGTGAACTTCTAAGCAGCGAAACGTCGTCCACGAGAAAAGAGCACAGCACGGAGATCAGCCGGGCAAACTATGACTTTGTTTTTCTGAGACAGCAGAACTTCGGTCACGTTCCCGAGTACATTTTTTCAATCTCACCGAAGCGCAAAGATAAATACCTTTTGCGCGGACAGATTTGGGTTGACGCCAACAGTTTCCGCATCCGTCAAATCGAAGGAGTACCCGCCAGGAGTCCCTCGTTCTGGCTCAAGGATCTTCATATCACCCTGCAATATGGTGAACTCGGCGGCGTGTGGGTCCCCGTTACTTACGGTGCTATCGCGGAAATCCGCATCCTGGGAAAGTTCACACTTAACGGCGTCACTGTCCAGCGACCGGAATCCAGATCCGTTGATCCAAAACGCTTATGCGATTGTTTTGACCGGCATGTCTGGAGTTGACTTCGATCTCGCCTCGTCCTTGGGCTTGGTAGATGGAACAAATTCCTCTACCGTGATTGTCGGATCGTTCTCTTCGAGGACTCTCTTGACGTCAGCAATGAGCTTATCCATGCAGAGATTGATGCCCTTAATCGGAAGACTGTTGTTCGCCAAGAGCATTTTGAAGGGTCTCATTCACCTTCGCCAAGAGGCGTACTGGATCAGCAGCCGCCTCGTCTGGGGCGGGAATCATCGCTGAGAGCGGTAAGACGTTCAGCACGCGCATGTCCACGTACAGCTTGCGTGCCACAAGAGAAATCTTCTCTCGCTGCTGCTGGCTCACCGTGTGACAGAAGACAACAAGGTCGAAATGTTCGCGACGTAAGATATCCATCGCCTCGTCGCCTGAAGCAGCTATTACAGACGCACCAGTCAGCCTGAGCACTGACGCCCTTATAGTGCGAAGCGTTGAATCATTTCCAACTTGGAGAATTGAACGCATGGCCAACCCCTAACGGGGGCCAAGGCTGTTGCGGACGGCGAAGTGTCGAGCGCGTATACGGGTGGCTGATGTGACAGTACGCTCTCCCAAGCGCAAAGTCGAATGGAGAGGTTGCCATCCTGAAGAGCATCCTTTATCCAGTGGTTTGGCGGGACGGTGTTAAGCTGTTCCAGATATGGCCACGCGAAGAAAGCCACCAACCGACGCAGGAGAGTTAGACTTCTCCAAACGCTTGGCCGATGCACTGGGGCAGCAAGCAGAACCAGAAAAGCAACAGCCAGACCGCATGCCGGCCGTCGGTGATCGGGTGATGGTGGGCACCAGCGACACGGTATGGACCGTACTCAGCATCTCGCACAGTGGTAGGGAGGTGAATCTCCACATCCCGGACACCACCTTACAGCGTTTCCGCGTGATGATTTCGGACATCCGGTTTCTGGATAGTCCGTCCGCACCGAAACCCAAAGAACCGCCTAAACCAGAGATTGATAAGGAAGACGTCCGCGAACACTTGGTATCTACCCAACACAGCAGCATGCACCATTTCGAGGGAGACATAGCCCTGCTGAAGAAATATTTGAAGAGCAAGGGCCTTCCTTCCTCCACAGCGGACGAACTGGATGAACTGCGTATGGACATCGAGGACAGATGGGGTGGCGCTATTGAATCCATCATGGACAAGCTGGGGTGATAGGATCATGCAGCCCTCCGGAGTGGTAGGCTGTCGGGACTGGAGAACTTATGGGATTTATTAAAATCGGAAATGCTTTCGTTAATATCGCCAATATTGCGGCTATCTTCCCCGTAGATTTCAATGATGAACATGGTTGCTTGGTTCTCTTGAACAACGGTAGAGAGATTTCCGATTCGCGAAAGACACCCGAGTCCCTCTATGAGGAAATCGGTGGGATTCTGAACCAGTAGCCTATGTGTGGGCGCTACTACCGTAAATCCGACAAGCAGAAGGTCGCCGAAGGCTTCCAAGTAGCGCAGGTCGATGACTTTCCTCTGCCTCCTAGATTCAGTGACTCTCTTGTCAGATATGACGCACTATGACCTTGAATACCATGAGCCGGAGACGCTCTGGATGCTCATTCTTGAGATCCATCGTAGAGACAAGTCTGTAGCTGTCCAGCAGGTGCTCTCGGCTGGACCTATAGAAAACCTGCTTGCTATTCACGGCGAAAGTTTCATTGAACGTATAGAAGCCGAAAGCGCGAAAGGATCCGGCCTTCGCCAAAGTGCTCGGCGGCGTTTGGAAAAACCGCATGAGCGACGCGATATGGGATCGGCTGCAGGCTGTATGGGGCCGAAGGGGATGGAACGGAATTCCAGAGTAAATGCCCCGAAAGTAGCGTTCTTCGACAGATGAAGTCTTGTATATCGCGCTATGGCTTCGGAGATTTCGGCTGGACGTAGGGGATTGTCATCTCCAGCGATTTCTGCTCAATTTCGATCGATTGTTGATGGGCAACATCGCTGTTGTTTTGCAAAGCTACAGTTTAGGGTAGTGACTCCATTTGGGCGTTGCTTGGTTCCTGCTATCGGAATGAGCGCAAATCGAAATCGGTTCTCGAACAGCTCGCCTCATTCATTTTGAAACGCGCACTATCCTGGATAGTATTGATTATAAATGACTTACGTTTGATAATGCAGCTTATGTATAGTGCAAGTGTAGGCGCAAAGTAGAAGTGTCAGGTTCCCGCCCATTGATCCGGGAGGAATGGTTTTACCCCTTCGAAAAAACCCAGCCGCAGGCAGCTCTTGCTAAAGACCCACGCAGTCGAGAACGCCCCCTCACTCTATTGACCTTGATTTGCGTATGGGTGGCGTCGCTTTGCGGGCGGCCGCCCAGGTCTGGAGCTCCCGGAGGGAGGGAAGGAGCGCGGTGCCATCCTTCGTTAGGCTGTACTCCACTTTGGGCGGCACCTCCGGATAGACCTTCCGGGAGACGACACGGTCCCTCTCCAGGTCGCGCAGTTGCTGAATCAGCATCTTCTGAGAGATGCCGGGCATAGCTCGACGGAGTTCCGAGAAGCGGAGCACGGGCGCACTCAAAAGATGGAAAAGTATAAGGATCTTCCATCGCCCTTCAAGGACTTCCAAGGCCTCTTCTAACTCCTGAGTCGAACACGGCTGGATCGGAAGTTGTTCCCGTTTCTTCATAGTCACTTATTGGTAAGTATTACACTTTTTAGTGCGTTCTTGCGATCCAGGTACCGCCTCGTTAGTCTAGAAAAGCAAGAGGAGGCTGGACAATGCAAAGCGAAGAGGTTTCAAGTGCGGATGTTGCCAACATGATGCAAGGGTTGCTGGACCGGCAGGCCATTCAGGACATCCTCTCCTGCTACTCGTTAGGACAGGACTCTCATCAGGGTGAGGACTCGGCCATTTTGAAGCAGTGGGAAGAGACCTTCTCTGAGACCGGAACCGTGGATTACAGTGCGGCAGGGGGTACGGTCGGCTCCTATCGCGATTTGGCGAAATGGATGCGCGGCGACGAGAACACCAAGGGCAGCATGAGCGGCTTCTCCAACTGGCAGCACATGCTGAGCCTCCCTTTGGTCTCAATTGCAGGTGACACTGCTCACGCGCGGACGGACTTTTTCGCTACCCATCGAGGCCGTGCGGACCAGGGATGGAACGTGCACTACAACGCCTCCGGCGCCTTTCACGATGATCTGGTAAGGACACCCAAAGGCTGGCGCATTCAATTCAGGCGGCTCGAGGTCTACTTTGGAGATCCCTTGGAGATTGCCAAGACCGCCTGATTGGTGGTGTCTCATCTCTATTCGCGGTCGGATGGTCGACTACTCGGACAGAACCTCTTTTTGCAGGCCAATGTCCGATTAGCTGGTTTTACGTCCACTTGGCTGCTATCGAATGAAGTAAGGTAGTGAATTACCAATGCAGCTCTGAAGATGGCCCCCGGATGCGCTACCGATCGACCGTTTCACGCGAAAGGAGAGCAGAATGGATACCGCAAAAATCACTCGTCGAGACATGAGCTCGGGCTTTACTTTGATTGAACTGCTTGTAGTGATCGCGATCATAGCTGTGCTGATTGCGCTTTTGCTTCCGGCAGTCCAGAAAGTGCGGAATGCGGCGCGAGATGCTGCTGCGGCAGAAGACCTCACTCTGATCGGCAAAGCGGAAATTACGTATCACGCTACGAGTGGCACATACACCGATTCTTTAAGTGCTCTTCCAGGCTTACCTGCAAGCATCGCAAGCGGTCACGCGGACGGGCACAATTTCTCGATCCTTTCGTCATCACGTACAGCCTTCAAGGCACAGTCCACCCCGACTGTAATAGGTACGACAGGAACCAAGACTTGTTCGATCGATCAGACTCTCACTATCACTTGTCCGTAAAGTCGCCATCTCGTACAGTTGGGAGCCATGACTACGTCACAAACACTTCAACGGATAGCCGGTTTTACGTCCGAGTTGACTGGATTTTTAAACACTGGACGACATATCGGTGTACTAATCTCAGGACCCAGCAAATCAATGCTTGGGTTCCCCGTCGAAAATCACTCTGCCTGCACGAACGGTATAGAGCACATGGGCGAAATCCTGCAGATCCCCTTGCTTTGGATCTCCGGAAAGGACGGTAAGGTCTCCGTCGTACCCAACTCTCAACTGGCCGACATGCGATTCCAGATGGAACTCTATTGCTGGGTTCATCGTGAGCATGGAAAGAACGTCACGAAAGGTCAGCCCAGCCATCTGCAATTGGTGGTACTCCTCACTTACGTCGTAGTCGGTAAGGAAGCCAGTGTCAGTGCCGAATAAGAGTCTGCCCCCGGCGCGATGAAACTGCGCGACGATGTCGCGGATTTTGCCGATATGGCTGCTCCCTGAGAACAGCTTCAACGTGGGAATCATAGCCATGTGCTTGCTGACCATTTCGTTTACAAGGTCTGCATCCGCGCCTGCAATTGTGTCTGGAGCATGGGCCAGAATGTCCACCCCGCCTTCGATTGCGATCTGAACGCCTTTGAGATCAGAAGGATGTGCGAAGACAAGTTGCTGGTGGTCGTGGCCCGCCTGCACTGCAGCCTTGGCAATCTCCAGCGGCACGTGAGTGATGTTGTCTGGAGTGAGATAGGACCCAGTGAATAGTTTGACCACATCCGAGCCGTGAGCCTGATTTTCGCGTACAGCCTCGACTGCCGCGGCAGGGGTGTTTGGTTGCTGCAGCTTCACTCTTACCTTTTCCGGCAGATCACTCAGGTAGAAAGGAATGCCGTGGGGCGGAAAAAGAGCGAATCCAGAAGTGTAGATGTTCGGACCGGCCACGTCTCCGATTTGAATGCGCCGACGAAGGATGACTGTGTTGTTCGCGTCGGATGCAACGTCGACGACCGTGGAGAAGCCCGAGTGCGTCAACATCGCCTGCATGTCACGAGTCAATTCCTCGGCTGGGCGGCTCGCCGCACCATCCCATTGCGCCCCTGTGAAGTGGACATGCGTATTCCAGAACCCGGCAAACACCACGCAACCATTGCACTGCAAAGCAGTTATCCCCGCAGGAGTGCGAACGTTGCTGGCTAGAGCTGCAATCTTGCCCGCGCGTATCAGAAGGGTTACATGTGTGCGAGAAGGCGCCTCCGGTGAGGTGTAGACCTTTGCATCGCGGATCACCACGTCCTGAGCCGGAGCGATCGCGCACAGCCAAATGAACGGCAGCAGAACCAGTAAAAGCCGCATATGGAATTGTACGTGCCGCTATACGCAGCGCGGCTAGGGCCAGGGAGGAGGCTTCCAGTTGATTGCTTCCCAGTTGCCGACAAATCTGCCCAAATCTCACGTTTGCATACCAGAGAGCAGGGCCGTCCGCTTGTAAACGCCCGCAACTGGGACATGGCTCTTGAATTTCGACGTTGGCGTAGACTTGGAGAGCTTACTACGCGAACAGAAAGATCACGTCACACTGTTCCGACGCACGATGTTTCCGGTGGATTCCGGTGTCGAATGCCTTCTTCCGAAGCACAAGGACCACCGCCCAAACGTGTATCGCCGGACATTCCAGTCGTGGCGATCGGGGCATCGGCAGGCGGTCTGGAAGCCCTTACAGCGATTCTGCGTGCTCTTCCCACCGATATTCCCATGGCGTTCATGCTGATTCAACACCTCGACCCTAAACGCCACAGTATCTTGCCAGAACTGCTTTCGAAGGCGACCAGAATTCCTGTCCTGGAAGCCATCAATGCAATGAAGATCGAGTCGAACCGCGTCTATGTGATGCCGAGTAACGTGGATATCTCCATCACGGACGGCCACTTTGGGCTGATACCACGAGTGATAGATCGCAAGCAGCATCTGCCCATCGACATCTTCATGCGTTCTCTGGCGGAGGTACGTAAGAGCCAGGCCATCGGCGTGATTCTCTCGGGCACAGCGTCGGACGGCACCGCGGGCGTTGAAGCGATTCGCGCAGAAGGCGGAGTGACCTTCGCCCAGGACCCCGATACAGCCAAGTTCGACGGTATGCCTCGGAGCGCAATTGAATCCGGCTGCATCGATTTCGTTTTATCCCCGGAGAAGATCGCGGCGGAGTTGTCGTGGATGAGCACTCATCCCACACTCCGGAGGAAGTCGACGGGTTTGCACGAAGAGCCGAAGGACGATGACCACGTTTTCGATTCAATCTTGAACCTGGTGAGCACTTCGCAAGGCGCTGACTTCAGCAAATACAAGCCCAACACGATTCATCGACGCACGCAGCAGCGCATGGCAGCTCTCAGGATAACTTCCCTTGCTGCGTATCTGACCTATCTCGGAGAGCATCCGGAAGAAGTGGCGAACCTCTCCAATCACGTTTTGATTCCTGTAACGGAGTTCTTCCGCAACCCGGAAGTCTTTGACGACCTGGCAAGTACGATCTATCCGGCGATTGTTGGAGAGAAGGCAAAACAGACAATCCGTATATGGGTCGTCGCCTGCTCCAGCGGAGAAGAAGTGTATTCCCTGGCGATTACGTTGCTGGAATTTCTGGGCACAAAAGCCGATAATCCCCGCATTCAGCTCTTTGGGACAGACATCAATGAGAAGGGGATTGCGAAGGCTCGGTCCGGGATCTACTCCGACAACGCGATGAAGACTGTCTCAGCGGACCGCGCAGCAAAGTTTTTCACGAAAGTGGCAGGCGGCTACCGCGTCAACAAGACGGTGCGCGATCTATGTGTTTTTGCGCGTCAGGATGTCGCCAAAGATCCCCCCTTTTCAAGCCTTGATCTGATCTCGTGCCGAAATTTCCTTATTTATGTGCAGCCTGAGTTGCAGGAAAAGATCATCTCGACCCTGCACTACGCCCTGAACCCATCCGGTTTTCTGCTCTTGGGAAGCGCCGAGAGCGCAGCTTCTTATCCTCTGATGTTCACGCCACTGAACAAGAAGAACAAGACCTATTCCAAAAAAGTTGGCAATCAGCGCCACCAGCGTACCTTCAAGACGAGCAGGACCCCGATACAGGCGAGTGTATCGCCACCGGCGAAGGCGCAGCCCATCAGCCGTGCGAGTCAGAATGAAGCGGAGTTACAAGAAGTCGCAGATCGAATTGTTCTCAAGGAGTGTGCGCCGCCAGGGGTGATCGTTAACGACGCTCTCGAGATTCTTCAATTCCGTGGCCGAACGAGCCCTTATCTGGAGCCTGCGTCCGGAAGGGCCAATCTCAATATATTGAATATGGTCTGTGAAGAGCTGGCCATTGCGCTGCGCACCGCCATCGCTTCGGCAAGAAAAAGAGCGATTCCAATCCATAAAAAGAATGTCCCTTTGGACCGCAGCGGCAAAAGACGTGTGGTGCATCTGTCGGTAATTCCCATGGACGAGCCGGCAACCGGAATGGGGCGGTGTTATCTCATCCTCTTCGAGGATGCTCCTCCCCCTATCGAGATCCATGACAAAAAGAGCCGGCCTGGATCACTGAAGACAAGCGATCGGGTACGGAGACAGCTTGAGCAAAGGAGTGAACTGCACGCCGCACGCGCTCTGCTCAAGGAACATCTAGCAGAACGAGAAGCGCTCCGCGAAGATTATCAGTCCGCAAACGAAGAGATGCTCTCCGCGAATGAAGAACTGCAAAGCACCAACGAGGAGCTGGAAACTTCGAAAGAAGAGTTGCAAGCCACCAATGAAGAACTCACCACCGTCAACGACGAGTTGAACAGCAACAATTCCACGCTGCACCTACTCGGGAATGATCTGAAGAACCTGCTCGAAAGCACCGTGATCCCCATTGTGATGGTGGATAACGACCTGCGCATACGCCGCATGACTCCTATGGCGGAGAACGTCTTCAAAGTGCTCCCCTCCGATATTGGGCGCTCCATCACCGATATCAGGCAGGATCTCGATGTCGATTTGAAGCCTCTCCTGACAACCGTTCTCCGGGATGTGGTGAACCTCGAACAAGAAGTGCAGAGTCAGCAGGGTCGTTGGTATCGGTTGCAGATAAAACCCTACAAAACACTCGAAGGCCGGATTGATGGCGCGGTCTTAGTCCTCATGGATATTGATGCCATCAAGAAGCGCAATCAAGAACTGGTACTTGCGGGAGAGTTTACCAAGTCCATCATCGAAACGATGCCGGAACCTGTGCTGGTATTGAACGCCGACCTGCATATCCTGATGGCAAATTATGCGTTTTACGATGCCTTTGAGGTCAAGCCAGAGGCCACACTGAACCAGTTTGTGTATAGCCTCGGGGATGGACAGTGGAATAAACCCGACTTGCGAACTCTGCTGGAGGAGGTCCTGCCGCATGACAGAAACTTCTTCAATCACGAAGTCATATACGACTTTCCCGGCATCGGCTGGAAATCCTTCATGCTTAGTGGGCGTTATATGGTGCAGGAGCCGGATACGGCACCTCTGATTCTCTTGTCGCTTACGGACATGACCAAACGCAAGAAGATCGAAGCTGCGCTCGTCCAAGCGGAGAAGCTGGCCATTGCCAGCCGTCTCGCGGCTTCCATCGCTCATGAGATCAATAACCCGTTAGAAGCGATCACAAACCTTCTCTATCTCGCCTCGAACGGAGATGATGCAGCAGCCGCAAGATCATATGCAGCCCAGGCGCTCGAAGAGGTGGGCCGCGTGTCCCACATCACGCAGCAGACGCTCAAATTTTACCGACAATCTACAGCTTCATCGTCTGTGCAGATCGCTGAGATTCTGGACTCTCTGCTTGTCCTCTACAACGGGAAACTCCTTGCCAATAACATCTCAGTCCGTCGCCAATATAGAGAAGGGCCGCCGATCCTATGTTTGGCAGGAGATCTTCGTCAGATCTTTGCGAACATCATCGCGAACGCGGTCGATGCGATGGTATCCGGAGGCTCGCTTACCATTCGAGTAAGCACATCTTTCGATTGGCGCAATAAAGAACGGCTTGGCATACGCACTACAATTGCCGATTCCGGCACTGGAATGGATTCTGAAACGCTCGGAAAGATTTATGAGCCGTTCTTCACAACTAAAAACGACACCGGCACCGGGCTTGGGATGTGGGTATGTGCTCAACTTGTCGAACGGCTGCAAGGTGATCTGCGGGTATCAAGCACGACACGCCTCGGGAGGAATGGTACAGCCTTCTCCCTGTTCTTACCCCTTGAGCTATCGAAGTAGAAAATTCGTAGCGGAGCAGCCGGTGACCGGTAGGTCAAAGAAGAAAGATTCCGAACCAATCACCGAATTCCTCTCGAGTGACGGACTATTCAGAAGCTATGCCAATGCCTTCTCGATGAGCGCATTGGCCTGATATCGCCAGTTGAGCACCACTGATGCCGGAAACCCGACTCATCCTTTGGGAGCCCCTAATATGCGCCCCTATTTACTGGTGAGAATTGTGATCGTGCCGCGGTTGTTGTTTGCCACGACGATGCTCGCCGGCCCGCCGCTCCCGAGATCGCCTATCGCCAATCCGCCCCAGCCCGTGGGGACGTCGATCACGACGCGGGAGAATGTTCCACCCCGTGAGCCGAGAAATTCAATCAACCTGTTGTTTTGCGCGCAGGAGACCACGATATCCGCGTAACCGTCACGGTTGACATTGCCGATGGCAACCCGCGCGGGTCCGGCACAGCCCTCGAGCGAAAGCTTCGGGGGGCGCCACGGCGTAAGGCGGCCCCGGCCGTCGCCCAGCAAGATCCGTACTTCGAATTGGCCGCGGTCCCGCAAGTCACGCTCGTACGGGATCACCAGCACATCCGCATTGCCGTCACCGTTAACGTCGCCCACCGCGAATTGCCACGCCCTGCTCACCGGCGGGAAACGGCGAGCCTGACGCCTTACGGAAACCGCCGTGCCCATCACCCAGCAACAAGCCCGCCACGCCTGCGGACTGGCTCGCGGTCACGATATCGAGGTGGCCATCGCGTTGGAAATCCGCTGCCGCGACACCCGAGTCGGCGTGCAGGTCTGCGTCGAATGACCGGCCTGGCAAGATCAAATTGCCCTCCCCGTCGGTCGCAAACAGCAGGATTCGGTCATTGCCCCAACTGTCCGTAACCACCGACGGCTTCCCGTTGCCAAGAAAATCTCCCACTGCCACACGGTGCGGGTGCGGTTTGGAGTTTGTCGCAAAGGGCGATTTTGCCGCTGGCCGAAGCCCGCCTTTTCCGTCTCCCAACAGAACCGTCAAATAAGGCGTCTGGGTATTCGCAATCACCAGATCAGGAATTCCGTCACCATTCATGTCGGCGATCGCAATGTCATTGGGATTCGGATTGGACGAAAACGGCGATCCTGGCGCGGACTGGAAATTCCCCCTGCCGTCCCCCAGCAGAACGCTCACCGTCCCGTCGTCGTAGTTGCCGACGACAATATCTTGATGGCCCTCTCGCGTGAGCTTGCCGATCGAGACCGGTCCGGGACTCCGCCCCACGCGGATCACTGTTGCGCTGAAGTTCGACAGCGCCGCCAACTTTACCGGCGGTGCCTGCGCCTGCGCCAACAGCATCGCGAGTAGGATCAACAGCGGCATTCCGCCAGTGTACAGCCCACCGCGCACACCTGCTTCAAAAGCAGTGACATGAAGGTGAACCTCGATAAGCGCGAAATCGCCGAAGCACTCATTGAGCCGCGATCGGCTAACGAAAATCGGATTCGGCCGCGGAAGTCCTCTGGCTGAGATCAGCAGCTCGTCTGCTTTCATGATCTCGCTGCACTCCCCCTGAAAAGAGAAATATCCCCTCGGACACCCCTAAAGAGAAAAGAAAAACCTAGACAAGCGAGAGAGAATCTCTGCGGGCCTGTTCGAGACTGTTACGAAACTCTTTAATCGGACGAAGATTGTCGCTTGCGCAACTTTCGAGCTGGCGACAAGCCGGGAGCCAAGTGACGAGAAACGCGTTTCGCAGTATCGACCCCACACTCGTGGAGCTGCAGCGAAGGCAGACTTCGTGACGGAGCTTTCGAGAGATCTGCTGAGCTAACCAAACCACCTATGATCTTTCTTGCCGGGCTGAATCAGGATGCCAGCCACACGAGTACCAGCTGCCAAAATATCTTGAGATAAAGTGTCGTTTTGCTAATTATTTGGCACACATTTTTCTAATTATCTGGCACTTATTCGTGGAAGACCTTTCGGCCATCCCGCAGGCGTCTCGTGAAATTGCGCTTGCTTCGACAATACCTGGAAGGGGCGCGTCCGCTACGCAAGGTGTCTTCTGAAGGATCGATTCCCTCTCGAACTGCACTGTCGAAACGAGAGAATCTGGTAATCGCCAAGCAGAATGAGAAGCCGCAACCCCAGCCTTGTGTGCCAAATAATTAGCACAGAAGTGTGCCAGATAATTAGTCAAGCAACAGACCAGAATGAGACCCCTTGAACCGAAATGAATCAGCGAGGGGTGCATCGTAAATCATCGGATCTGCTGACATTTGAGCTTCGGGGACTGTCTAACGGAAGACCCACACTTCGTTGGAACAAACAAATGCGCATCCTCGAAGGAGCGCTGCTTGTCCCGAAAGACAGCTACGGCGAGATTTTCACATTTACCTCGGGCAAGACTTTCCGAAACCGGAGAAATGCCTCAGCGAAGCGAACTTCCGCAGGCGTAATAACGTACTTACAAGCGTAACTGTCGAAAGGCGGACACTATCAAACTGCAAAAAAACATCTTGGCCTATGTCTGTACGTTGCTCGCAGTCGCAGTGCCGTCTGCTTTCGGACAGGCGAATTCGCTTGATCTCGATATGCCCAACCTGTTGGCTCAGTCACATGTTCCCAGCGTCTCCATTGCGCAGATTCAGAATGGGAAACTTTTGCTCGTCAAGACCTATGGCCAGCAAGACGCACACACCGCCGCCACCCCGGCTACGCTCTACAACATCGCCTCACTCACCAAGCCGATCACTGCACAGGTAGCGATGCGGCTTCTGTCTCAAGGCACCTTTACTCTGGATGAGCCAATGGCACCCGTCTGGACCGACCCCGACATCGCGAACGATGAACGTCGCAATCTACTGACACCTCGCATCGCTCTCACGCATCAGACGGGTTTCGCCAACTGGAGATCGATGACCGGTGGAAAGTTGGCATTCACTTTCACCCCAGGCACCAACTATGGCTATTCCGGTGAAGGCTTTGAATATCTGGCCCGCTTTATGGAGAAGAAGACTGGTCTCTCCCTCGATCAGCAAGCCAAGAAGCTCGTCTTCGATCCGTTGAAGATGCACGACACAGCGTTCACCTATCAACCATGGTTCGCAGGCCGGGTCGCAGTTCCAGCCGACGCGTCCGGCCAATGGCTCACTCCTTCCTTCGCCGACAAACCCATCTCCGCCGACGAGGTCTACACCACGGCCAAGGACTACGCCCTTCTCCTCGAAGCCGTACTCGAGAGCAAAGGCATTACTCCGAAGATAGCCGCGGAACGCGATCATATTCAAGTTAGCCAGAAGCAGCAGGCTTGCTCTCGGTTGCCGCAACCGCTCTGTCCCGACGATCTGGGCAGCGGGCTGTCTTGGTCGGTCATCAAAGCCCACAATGCCCTTATCCTTATGCACACCGGCCACGATCCCGGCGTGTACACCTTCGCCTATGTCTCACCCACCACTAAGTCCGGCGCCGTCATTCTGACCAACGGTGAAGACGGGAAAAAGCTTGTGCCCGGCATTCTGCACGACCTAGATGCGCCCCAGTGGTTCGTCGATATTCTGGCTGTGATGTTGCACTAAGAAAGAATTCTTATGCACGCAATCTCTGCAGCTATGCAAAAGCGGCGGCTTCTGCATATAGTCCTAACGTGGCTCATCCTCTTGCTCGTGAGCGGCGTCGGTCACCCGCAGCAAAAGCCTGATCCCGTTGAAGCCCTCATCGGTATTGACCAGGCGGTCGCCAACGCCATGCGCGAACTCCACGTTCCCGGCGCAGCCGTCGGTGTCCTCGTGCACAGCAAAGTCGTTTTGGCTAAGGGATACGGCATACGAGAGGCCACCAAAACTGCCCCTGTCGGAACCGACACGGAGTTTGCTATCGGCTCTATGACCAAATCCTTCACTGCGTTGATCGCTGCCCAGCTCGTCGATGAAGGCAAGCTCGAATGGGAAAGGCCTGTTGTCAGCTATGTTCCGTCGCTTCAGTTTTATGATCCGACCGCTACGCAGTTGACCACCATGCGGGATCTGCTGAGCCATCGCACCGGCATGGCGCCGCACGATTTTCTGCGCATCAGCACCTATCTCACCCGCGATCAACTCGTTGAGCGTATTCGCTATCTCGAGCCCAATCTTACTTTTCGCCAGGATTACGAATACAACAACCTCGGTTACGTGTTGGCTGGCTATGTCGAAGGTAAAGTCGCTGGCGCAAGCTGGGAAGACCTGGTGCGGCAAAGGATCTTCACACCGCTGAACATGACGCGTTCTAATGTTTCGGCAGTAGAACTACAGGCATCAGGCGACTTCGCTTTCCCGCACGATATGGTCAACGGCAACCCACAACCCACTGCCTTCTACGACTACCAGAAGTTCGGCGTAGGTCCCAACGGCGCCGTAAACGCCAGTGTCAGCGACATGCTCAAGTATCTTGCCTTTCAACTTTCTGACGGCACCGTCGATGGCAAGCGCGTCGTCTCCTCTGCGCAACTACAACACCTCCATACCCCATCGGTCCTCGTCGCGGGCGATACGCGCTATGGCTTCGGATGGATCGTCGAAAGCTATCATGGGCACACTGTCCTTCAGCATGGAGGTTCTGTACACGGCTTCACCTCCCACATGCTGCTCCTGCCGGACGATGGCATCGCGATTGTTGTCTTGAATAACGTAGCCAGCTCTTTACCCCGCACCATCAGCAGCAGTCTCCGGGACCGTCTGCTCGGACTGACCCCGGACGACTACCTCGGCAAAACTCTAGCGCAATTGAAGCAGGATAAGCAGAACGACCTGCAGCGAAGAATAACCTTCGACGCGAAAGCATCGGGCCATCCTTCCCTTCCTCTCGCAGCTTACGCAGGCACCTATTTTCATCCCGCCTACGGAGACATTCATGTCACCGTACAAGGCAATAGACTAATAGTGCACTTCGATGCATACGAGCTTCAGCTCCGGCAATATCAACACGACACCTTCGCTTGGGACGAAAATTTGGCTCAATTCCAATTCGATTCCTCCGGTAATGTGACCCAGCTTCTATTGCCCCTTGAGCCCTCCGTCAAGCCGTTCAAGTTCTTGAGAACATCAAAGTAACACGGCAACATAAAGCCTTCGACCACCTCATCGGTAACTTCGATTTCAAAGCCGGATCATCGGAGGTCGACATCGAAGCCCTTGCGAACGAAGACTTCTGGCGACGCCCCATGTCCGAACCAGAGGACCAGGGGCTGTCCGTGTGAGGATCGCCAATTTTACCTTTTCGAGGCGTTGGGCAAAAATAGCCTTCCAGCTGGCGGATATGCACCTAACGGTAACCTGACGAACTACAGTGATTTGATCACTGGCACATGGTCAAATGAGTACGATAGTCTCAATCGATTAAAGAGCGCCGCCTCGACTGCCGGGGCTTACAATGGCCTCAACATTCAATGGGAATATGATTCTTTCGGGAATCGTTTGAGTCAGACCCCTGCAGGGTCGAGTGCAAATCTCCTCCCACGACAACAATGCAGTACGCAGATGGAACGAATCGGATCACGAGTTCGTCGATTCCAGGTGTTGATTCCACCTCTTATGATGCTGCCGGTAATCTTCGCTTCGATGGAATGAACGCCATCGCCTATGACGCCGAGAATCGTGTCTGCGCTGTTCGAAACGTCAATGGAACGGTAACACAGTACCTTTACAATGCGGACGGACAACGGGTCGCCAAAGGATATTCCCGCTCTGGCGCTGGCATGGTTTGCCCAGCCTTAGGCGATTTTGCGCCGTCCGAGAAGTATATTTTGGGACCGTCCGGAGAGCAGATTACCAAACTCGTCACTCAACCCGATGGATCAGATCAGTGGCAGCATACCAATGTCTATGCAAGCGGCCAGTTGATCGCAACCTACGACCAGGAGGGCTCTCAACAACTTCTGCACTTCGATGGGTCTGATCTTTTAGGGACAAGGCGGGTGCAGGCCTCCGCTTCAGGAACTGTAGAGCTTTCCTTCTCGAATCTTCCATACGGGGACGGCTTCACTCCTGCTGGTTCAGGTCAAGATGCCACTCAGCACCACTTTACCGGCAAAGAAAGAGACACCGAGAGCGGCCTAGATTACTTTGGCGCCAGGTATTATGCGTCTACGATGGGACGATGGATGTCGCCCGATTGGGCAAGTATTCCAGTCGCGATTCCTTATGCAGATATCAATAATCCCCAGAGCTTAAATCTCTACAGCTACGTGAAAAACAATCCGCTGATTGGAAAAGATGCAGATGGACATGAGGTCCTATGCGGTCCAGATTTATGGAATCCGGCAGCGAGCACGCTGACGGCTGGGAAGTGCATAGATCTACCTGATCCGTATCCTCGCCCGATCCAAGCATTTCTAAACTGGCGCCAGAACTTCATTGACACAACTGGACGAAACGCGGCTGCACACGCAGCACCAAAGCAAACAGAGCATTTTGGCGTTGAAGAGATAGCTCAGGCCTTGATGGCTATTGGAGGCGGATTCCGCTACTCAAGATACGATGATGTTACAAATAAAGGTTCGGTCAAGAATGTCGATACGGACGTGACTGCCAGTGATGCTGGGAAGAATCTTGAAGCAAATGGCTATACCAAGTCAACTGCGAGTGACGGGACGCCTACCTATACTAAAGGGAACACTCAATACACCGTTTACTCCAACGCCAACTCGGCAGGTGGGCCGACTGCGCAGGTGAAGATCAACGGTGAAGTCGTTGCCAAGATTAGACTGAAATAGGTGACAAAGATGCGCTGGATAGAGAAAAAAGCCGATTTCGAGAGAACCTTCTTAGAGGCAAAGACCTGTGTCTTTATCGATAGTGGTCGCTATCAAACCTCCCTTCAGCGACTCATCTTCGATGATGCTGAGATATGTACAACAAAGTTCGCTAACCTTCTCCAACTCCTAATGGAATGGTCCGACGATCTTGCAGCCGCTTACGTCGTTCTTGATCCGGATCCAGTGCATTATTTCTACCGTCTCTTTAATAGGTATCCCGCGATTGAGATAGCGCACGGCGATTCCGCGCGAGATTACCTTCAATTATTGAATGCTGACCCAGGTGGAAGTCCTGCAGATGCGGTGGGCACAAACTGGTGGACATGTGTGATCGTTCCCACCTCGGGAAAGTGGTTTGTTCATGCTTTACGGGATTCGGGCAGCAATGGCGGGCATCTGTGGATACCGCCACAGTGGCTACCAAAGGTGTCCGAAGTTTACCCTTACGCCAGGCTTACTGCAGTCGCATAGGCAGTCGCATTTGAGATATGGATTTATGGGTACGACGCGAGATCCATCTTTATGATTAGCGTTGTCGCATGTCGAATTTGCGTAGCGTCTCTGAGTCGCCCCAATACTACCGGCAAAGAACGGGATCCCGAGACAGGGCAAGCTTCAGGGCTCGACTACTTCGGAGCTCGCTACTATGGCTCTTCGATGGGGCGGTGGATGAGTCCTGACGAATCCCTGGATGGGGCCATCATGGAGCTGCCGCAGACATGGAACAAGTACAGCTACGTATACAACCGGCCCACGTACGGAACTGACCCGGATGGTCGTTGCCCACCCTGCATCGGGGCAATTGTCGGTGGCGTTGTAGAAGGCGGTTTTGATCTAGGGAAGCAGCTTTGGAACAATGGCGGAAGCCTCTCAACAGTTAGTTGGGGTGAAGTCGGAGCCAACGCTGCAGGTGGAGCAGTTGCCGGCGCTATTGCAGGTGCAACTGGAGGAGCATCGATTGTCGCGAACGCGCTAATCGGAGATGTCGCGGCTGGCGCTACTGGCAACATTGTTGGAAATGTAGTCACTCGAGTTCTTGATCCCAATAGTTCAAAGGACGAGGTTCTCTCAGCTGGGAATGTGTCTCAGGATGCACTATCTGGATTTGTGGGGGCTGCCGGGCATGTGGCGTCGGAATTCGTCCATGTTCCCGGAAGGCCAACTCACAACGGACGCGCAAGTGTAGGAGCCGTACGACGCGATGACGCCAAATTTGCAAAGTACGACAGCGCTCTGAGAAATCAGATCACGCGTGCTACCGTGACCGGAGCTGCTGCCACTCGCTCGTCCAAGGGGATTCAGGACTTCCTTGATCGATGGTTTCTGAATGGGCCGCATTGTCAAACCGAGCAAGTGACAAGCACCTTGTTCGATGCCAGCGGGCAGGTAGTCGGGAGCTCACCTAGTCAGTCGCAACACGTATGCTATTGATCCCAGTGTGTGTAGGAGATGCAGATGATGTTCGACACAGATGATGTTCCTCTAGGCGAAGAGGAGGAGGAAGCCGTAAAGCGGAACGCGAGGAAGCGCTTCGGCCTCTGGCGAAAGCGGGGGCTCTATTCTACGGCTGCGTTGATCTCAAGCTGTCTGTTCACATACCTCTTCCTGGAAGGGTCTCCTCTCCATGCTTACTGGGATTCGCTTGGGAGATACTTAATGTTGCTGTCTATAGCATTTCTGCTTGTGTTCCTTTACTGTGCGGGGCTGTGGTGGAGTGCATGGCGAGTTCTGAGCGATCTGGGAAAGGATGAAATTTAGTCTTTAGTCTCTTGGAGTGAAGGACCCGTAAGCCTGCTTCCCCTTCTGACGTGCCCCCAAAATCCTCACGGACTATAGATGAGAGGTACAACTTGTCCCCACCGCAGAAACCGCGTTGACACCGAGCAGCTTCTAAATAGGCCTCTTCCTTCCGTGCGCTAAACCGTCGTCGTTGTCCGCCCTATAGCGCTGAGTAATTACCTCCTGAATGCCGTCGATGGCGTTCCGAAGGGAATGCTGCACGTTCAGGAGTGCGACCTGTTCTTCCGGTGTGCCCGCATGATTGATTAGCACCTGGAGGTCATCGACATACGTGACTAGGCCAGTTCGGATGCCTCTCAGGATTTCAATCTGATCTGTCGCCATTGAGCCTGCCCAACATGATTCTGAAATGGACGTGAATTGCCATACGCAGAGCCTAGCAGCACCCACCCATATTGAAGATGATGTCGATTGATGACGAATACCCTAGTCGATGAATCCAGTTAGCAATCCGCTTGCTGACCGGTTGATCTTCGCCAAAGCGCTTAAGAGGTGCTTGCGCTCGGTTGCCGTCAGGTCTGCCGTGATTTTTTCCTCGATCGACCGCCGTTCGGCTTCGATTGGCTTCCTCAACACGCGTCCTGCATCGGTCAGCCAGAGCCGTACGAGGCGGTTATCTCGATCATCGGGGCGTCGGATGAGAAGCCCGGTGGCGGTCATCCGGGTGGCCATCTTGACGACGGTTGGTGTTGCAACCCTCAGCGCTGCGGCGATCTCACCAGGCGTTCTGCCGTCTCTTTCCCACAGCGCCGCGAGCAGGTGATTTTGTCCAAGATGTAATCCGTGGCGCTGCATGGCTTCCTCGGCCAGGGCCCGGATTGCTTTTGTGGTTTTGCTGTGCAGGTCCAGGAACTCGGGCATTGCGGCCTTTCTGTGTTCTGTGGGATAGGCCCCAAAAAGCCCATCACAAATCATTTGACCGTCCAATCATTAGCTGGCTAACATAATTCAGTAGTCGGCTAACGATAGGAGAGTCTCAAGTGATAATGATAACTGGCGCAACCGGAAATATAGGGCGTGAACTTGCCCGAGAGCTCGATACGATGGGAGCCAACTTTCGCATCTTGGTTCGCGATCCAAGCCGGGCAGAAGGGCTGCCCGGCCAGGCCGAACGCTTCATCGGCGACCTCGGCAAGCCAGCAACTCTGATGCCTGCGTTCAACGGCGTTGAGAAGCTGTTCCTGCTCACCCAAGGGATCAGCACCGACTACGCCGCGTTTGCCGTTGCTGCAGCGAAGGCCGCCCGGGTGCAGCACATTGTGTTCGTGTCTTCGTACTCCGTCCTGAGCAAGCCGATGCCCGCTATGGCCCGCTGGCATCACGAGCGCGAAGAGATCATTCGCGCTTCCGGTATACCCGCCACATTCCTGCGGCCCAGCGGTTTCATGACGAATGCTCTCGATTGGCTACCCACCATCCGCGAAGGAGGGTATGTCATCGACCCCATCAGCCCAGGCCGTTACGCGCCGATCGATCCTGCCGACATCGCCGCCGTCGCCGCGCTTGTCTTGACCACGGACGGTCACGAAGGCAAGGAGTATGCTCCTACCGGACACGAGATGATCACCGTCGCGGAGCAGGTCCAGATCATAGCCGAGACGATCGGTTGCGTCATCGAAGTCCGCGAGGCAGCCACTCCGGCTGAAATCATCCGATCCCGGTTTCCTAATGGAGCGCCTCAACCACTCGCGGATGCCATTACGGAGGGGTTCAGGCTCATGCGCACCGATACCGTCGGATTCCGTACCGACACAGTGGAGCGGCTGCTGGGACGCAGACCCCGAACTTTTGCAGACTGGTGCACGCGAAATGCCGACGCGTTCCAGCGGGCCTGTACGGAATTCGAAGCCAGGTCATCTCGAACCGTATCTCGAAATCCTTCAACCGCAGAATAGATCTTACAAATCGCCACCGAAATGGACTAAGGTAGAGGGCGGATGGCAGACCGATGACTGTGGGTAAAGTCGCAAATAGTTACGCGGCTAGAGCATCTTCGCGGGGAAGTCCTGCACGACATCGAAGGAGCCGTTGACCTGAATCTGTTTTGCCTTGCAGAGATCGGCCCTAAACTGTGGGTTGCGGTTTCCGTGCTGCCCTGCGTACAG
>Ga0193743_1000585_pt1 | contig 28583 bp, 33 predicted proteins | sample L2c2metaG_FD_143038 | JGI IMG/M metagenome (GOLD analysis project Ga0193743, IMG submission 143038) | Soil microbial communities from a riparian zone of the East river system, Colorado, United States - L2c2 | ecosystem: Environmental > Terrestrial > Soil > Riparian zone | place: USA: East River...
AAAGAAAAATCCAAAAAACATGTAATGTGTTTCTCATATATTTTCTATAAATAATTTCTTTGTTTTTCTTAAGATTTATCTACAGGAAACAGCCTTTTCTTTGTTTCAAACAAAGGAAGACATTTTTCAAAAAGATAAATCTTAACAAAAACAAAATTCTCATCTACAGGAAACATATGGGAAACACTTTACCTGTTTCTTGGATTTTTCTTTCCATGAAAAAAACCCTTTGGAAATCACAAAACATGTCTAGAAATAGGTTTTTCCCACAGAAACAGCACCCAGTGCCAGCAGTGCATCCTATATTGTACATACTTACATAAAGTTTTTGTAGCTTGATTTCTGCTAATCTAATGCTGTCCTATACTTGCCTTGAAGCTCATGCCAGGATGTGCCAGGGCGGAGATCAAATATTTACCGTTTTTGGACCGTGACATTCTGTGACTGGGCGAAAGGTAGGTCCGGCCGATGTGATGATAGTATGGAGCGAAAAGTAGGAGCCTGTATACCGTCGGCACTTGGTCGGCAGATTGAAATATTAGCTCCGCACGTGTCTGTAATTTTTTTGATCGGCCTATGAGTTTAGCTGTAATGAAGGATTGGTGCCTGCGAAGTGATAAATATGACGCTCATGTACTCAGGAAAGATATAAGTATTGTTAAATGGTGGTATGTACACCATGGGTTGAATAGGATTTGAGATTTGAAGCGTTGTGAGGGAAGTCGAAACCACGTGATAGAAAAAAAAATTAGCAAGTTGAAGTGGCCTGATGCTTGTACATGATAAAATAGTGAGAGAACGGTTGATTATACATCCTCCTTTCCCTCCCTCCCATGGATTTGGTTCTCAGGATATGCGATGATTATTTGCTCGACAAAGTTTGGGCGGGACTGGTTCCGTTGTCAGCCTTCAGCCCGTCTCTACACACAGCATCCGCAAAATCTCATTCAGTAGCTCAGGTACCAGCTTGGCCGCGAGATTATATTCCTCGACAACTTCTCTCTCTATGCTTCATCACTTTGATTGGCATTCACGTTCTATACTTTCTCTTTGCATGGATTTCATATGAGTTCATATTTAATCATGAAATGATGAAGCATCCGAGATTTCTCAAGAATCAAGTCAAACTCGAGATTCAAACAAGTTTGCGTTCATTTCCTGGCATGTTGCTATTAACGCTCCCTTGGTTCCAAGCGGAGGTTATGGGCTACTCAAAACTATACGACGGTTTCGATACATATGGCTATTTCTATCTATTTGCTTCCGTTCCACTGTGCGTATTTCCATTCTCATATTTTTCATACGCCATAAACTGACCAATGTTCATATCACCTGTTCAGTTTCCTGCTCTTCACCGACTATTGTATTTATTGGATACACCGATGGCTTCATATCCCCATCTTCTACAAATACATCCACAAACCGCATCATAAATGGATCGGTACGCCTTGGTACCTCCACCCCTTTGAATTACGCTCACTATTGTCGTCTTCGTAGTTCCTACGCCGTTTGCATCGCACGCCTTCCACCCTTTGGATGGTTACTTGCAATCGGTGCCCTATCATCTGTTCATCTTCATCTTCCCAATCCATCGTGTCATGTACCTTGCTCTCTTCGTCATGGTCAACATCTGGAGTATCTTTGTGAGCGCACCTACTCACCTTCTATAGTACCCACACGTCCAGATTCTGATTCGTCCTGCTAGATCCATGATTCCGATATGATCACTGGCCACTTCCTAGAGAATTTCATCAATGGGCCAGCTCATCATACACTACATCATCTATACTTCACTGTAAACTATGGACAAGTAAGCCCCGCCCAATTCCTTTCGGGTTGCCTGTTCTGATCCCCCATACCCTAGTACTTCACGTGGGCTGATCGCGCTGGAGGGTCATATCGTCAGCCAGAATCTGCACTGGATCCTCTGTTGGAAGTGAAGGCGTTGAAGGGTGAATGAACCAAAACAAAAAAGGCATTTCATGGATGCTGTTTGATCAGTGACTAAATACTCACTTCATTTCCCAATGCTGTCCTTTGCGATTTATTATTTTTATTAAGTATTCTAGGTGTTGACCCTAAGGGTTTTTTATAATTAAAATATGATTTTAGCATATGTTGACCACGAGGCAGTATGGGATTCGGATCGGCATGTTGCAGAGAGTTCCCCCTGCCGTAGTCAGAAGAAACTAGCTACGTATGTGTTAAACCCACAGCTTTCAATCATTACTGAAAACCTGTCGAATCTTGAGATTTCACATTGTTGGCACTCATCATATCCTTGACGCAAAAGGGGTCTCGCCAAAGGATCTCTGAGACTATGCTCTCTATAAGTCTTTCTTTTGGCGTCCCGGCCCGAAGAGGTGCCGGATATTCTAAGAGGTAAATCACGTGTAATCCTTTTAGATTATTTCAATTTGACTCAAAAAACAGATCATCGCTCCATTTCGTTCAGCTTCACTTGATCACAAGTATATCATAATGTTACTGTAAAATTGCCCCCTTTTCAGATCATTCCTCATATCATTTTCTCTGGTTACATCTGGTACTAGTAAGTCAACCTAATATGACTATACATAAGTATATTTATACCTTCCAAGGGATATAGGAACATAGGCATATAATTGTTCTGGAGATACATGCTTACAGCAAAACTGCCATTGGAGATTCATTACTCCGAGGCGGTCAAGCACCACCAGGGGGTTAATACGGATTCCGATCAGTTATCACTTGACTTGACCATTGAAACCTGAGGCCTGAGGCTTGAAGCCTTCTAACGGTAAAATCGAGTTGGAATGCTGATAGAGAACAAGTCAGGTTCTTACGCGGGGTTAACCTGAGTCCGATCGAAAGCATGGTACATTTGGTAGATTGAACAAAGTGTTCTTATAAATGCCTAGATAAATCCTGCCTTTGGACTTCACAGACTATGGATAATCTCCCTTTCTTGTCGCATTCAGGAACTCTCTTGACCATAGCTGGGATTGGACTAGTGAGTCTTTCAATTCACACATTTATTCATTAACATTGGTCCGACTACCTCTCTTACATAAAGCTTGTTCATGTCATCTTCAAACGAACAGAGACACATAATGTTTTATGGCTCTTTGCTTTACTCTTGGCTACCCCAGCATCTTTAACAGTGCTTTATCTCCCCCACGCTATTAACATCATTCACGCAGCTAGGACTGTGTTCAGCCTTTTCTGGTTGACTCTCGCCTCCTCCATCCTCGTCTACCGAATTTCCCCCTGGCATCCTCTGGCTAAATATCCCGGACCACTCATCTGCAAACTCACCAAATTTCACTTGGCATTCCTCTCTCTTGGAGGAAAGCAGCATATTTATTATGCTAAGTTGCACCAGAAATACGGCGATGTTGTCAGAGTTGGTCCGTAAAAAACATTCATATCCGTTAAGGCTGTCTCTTCATCATTTAATAGGTCCCAATGAACTTTCCATTCTCAATGCCAACGCTATAATACCCATCATGGGTCCTAATGGGTTTCACAAGGGTCCTTGTAAGTGATCACTATCCTGTCTGTGATTTTGATCTCAATTACCTATTTTTAGTTTGGGAAGGACGATTTCCCAAGAACCTACCCTTTCAGTCTCTGATTGCCATTCGAGACAAGCAAGAGCACCTACGACGAAGACAACCTTGGACAAGAGCCTTCAGCACCTCTGCTCTCAAAGGTTACGAAGGCACAGTTAAAAACAGATCCTTACAGCTTGTCGAGATGCTGTCGGCGACAGGCTATAAAGAGACTATGGATCTTTCAAAGTGCATCTCACATTTTTCGTATGCTGATTGATTTCATCTTCCTTCGTCTGTTACGCTGGATTAACCTGGGTCTCTTATGTTATTTACAGGTACGATGTGATGTCCGATGTAACGTGCGTGATCAAATACTCACAAATTAAAGCAGTTAACCTTTGTCCTCGTTTCTTTACAGCTTTGGCGGCGGCTCCGAGATGATGCGGGACGGAGATGTTCTTGGCCTTCGGCATCTCTTGGAGAGTGGACAAAAGTAAGACCGTATGCTTTCTGATTGCCAATTTACGCAAGCTGCATTTATTCCGCTATAGGAATTCCATATTCGTTAGTCATGTACCCTGGTTGGGCGCGTTCGTCCTATCTCTGCCTATGTTTGCGAAAGATATGAAAGCCTTCCGTACGTTCTCACAACGATGTGGCTTCCGTAGGTTGCAGGAGGGTTCACCTCACAAGGATTTATTCTATCATTTGGTGAGTGCATCCATATATGTATTTGGTAATTGCTTCTCAAGGGACATCAATGCATCAAGATCAATGAAGATAGTGTCGGTAGCTACAAGCCATCGGTTGTCGAACTTCTCAGTGACAGTATGTGGATGTCAGCATGAAACATCAGTTGCAGGAATTTAATCGTGTTTATCAGGTGGCCTTGCTATTGTAGCAGGATCTGATACGACAGCCAGCGCAATTTCAAATCTCTTTTACTTCCTCATGTTCAACCCCACCGCATTCGAGCGCCTACAAGCTGAAGTAGATGAACTAGGTGACGACCTCATGGATTACACCATACAAGCACATCTTCCATATCTCAGTGCTTGCCTGTAAGTATGTCGTATTTTGAGTCAGCTATCTTGATTTTTTTTCCTTCTTCAATGTATGTTTTAGTAATGAAACTCTCCGACTATTCCCCCCTGTTTTATCTGGATCGCAACGTGCTTCGGAGAAGGGAACTGGTGGAAGAATGGCTGGGTCATTGTAAGTCGGGAATACTATGTATGCCTATCATACTGAATGTTCCTATATAGTTTCGTACCTGAAGGAACCAGCGTCTTCATCCCTACATATTCTATGCATCGAGATCCTCGTTGTTTTTCCCCCTTCCCTGACTCATTCATACCTGAACGTTGGCTTCCCGAAGACCAGCGGCTAGCCTTGAGGCCCAAGATTTTCAATCCCCAGAATGCTGAGTACATCCACAACATCACTGCCTTCCTTCCTTTCTCCATAGGACCAGCCAACTGTGCTGGAAAGAACCTCGCGTGGATGGAGATGCGCATGCTGGTTTGCTTGATGGTTTCACGACTTGACATCAAGCCTGACCCGTCTTACAATCCCAAGCAATGGTATGATGATCTGTACGATTATTTTGTCATGACGAAGGGGTCATTGCCTGCTGTTCTCTCGCCTCGCCAGTCGGTCAAAGCTTATTAGGTGCATCTCTTCTTGTTCGTATTTCAGCTATAAGTTACAGAAATTTTGTGATGAGAGAAAATATGAAATTGGCTTCAAAATGTTGATCTCATCACGGAAATGAATAGAAAGATAGGACAGTAAAATACAGAGCACAACAATTTCACACATGGAGAACATGGTGGAGAACAAGATCGACGAGAAGTACGTGACTGCAGATTTTTATTTCCTCGCAACCCTCTTCCTAACCTCTTCATCTTTGCAGGAGTGCAACATAATCTTGTTTGGGTGTCCTGGGGTCATACCAGAATGGCCTTTGGACCAATCGTAAGAGACGGCGTAAGCAAAGATGTTGCCATTTCGGTTGAATGCACTTGTAGAAATGGGCCCAGGAGCTGCATCGAAAGCTGTGTGGAAGTACTTGAGAATGGAACATTTAATGATGGAATGATGGGAAAAAATTCTACTTTTTAGACGTGTTCGCGCATCTTTATCCCAGAAGTGGATGGTGCCGTCAGAACCTGTTTCCATAAGTCTGAACACAGGAGGAGAGTAGGGGTATTGGGTGTGGATTACGAACCGCAAGTGGAGAATGTGCCATGCACAGGGTGGAAGGAGATGTCATTCACGGAGTATACAAGAGCTTGATCTTTTGTGTTCGGAGCAGAGTCGCGTCGATGGCACTTGAAAGAGAAATTGCTTCTAAGACATTGTTAGACACTGGGCTCGAAGCAGCAAACAAATTTGGGCTTACTGTGAATCCTTCTCCTCAACATATCTCGATACAACTTTGAATTGCTTATTCGCTGGTAATTTGAACAATCAAACTCACTGGATTGCCACCCTCCCTTCTACGCTACCCACAGCAAAGCCACTGTTGATGGGTGAAGTCGTAAAACAAGAAATAACGCGCGTTTGCCATTTCAAAGGTGATACGATGGTCTAGAAACATTGTCAGTTGAGGAAGTTCATTTAAGGAGTCGTCCATACTTTGTACGCTGTGTTTGGGTTAGTCAGGTTGAAAATCTGGATGTGCCGTTCAGCAGTTCCAACGACCATCAGAGGATATTGAATGTCAAAAGTATAGCATCGCTCTGGCAATGTGATCGTAGCTACTGGGTTGGGAGTGCGTAAGTCCCAATACTGAATTAGATATTAGTGCCTGGCAAAAGGTCTGAGAAAAGGGAAAAGGGGGCACACTTTGATGGTCTTGTCCCAACTTCCTGTCGCGAGGATGCCTGATTGAGCGTCAACCCAGCCTACTACTTTTATTGGTGCTTCATGCTGAGCTACTTGCGTTGCTTGGCCAGTATTCACGTCAAACATGCGTCCAGCATTATCAGCACCGCCGGAGAATATCTTGTTTCCCTCCTGTAGAGACAACGGTCAACGCGATTTAGCGACGAAGAACGATGCCGTTACCTTATTCCAACATACATCCAAGACTGGCCCTTGGTGCTGATACATTGCTTTGCCCTGGGTTTGTCCAGCAGCGCCTACTTCGTAAATTCGTACCTTGGAAAGAAAGAAATAACATTATTAAATCGAATGGTAAATTTATTTTTTTGGAGCGTACACTGTTATCCCAGCTTCCTACAGCCATGTAATCTGCCTGACTCGAAAATGAGATGGAGGATATGGAGTCAGTCGGAGGGTCGGCCACTTCGATATCTTTGTCTCCCGATGAAGAGGTATTGCCTGTGGCACCAACTCCCCCAGTTGTGGAGGTATTCCCGAAAAATGCCATGTAAAAGACTAGCAAGTAGAAAGGTAGTTAGGTATGGGTTGTAACCCTTAAATGAAGGAGAACCGTAGTCGCGGTTCCAATGACTCGGAAAAACAGTCCAAATGCGGCAAGACTAAGTTTTGCAACCAAAAAAACCAATTCAAATACTACTATGGCTACATGTCTATGTAATGCTAGTTAACGCCCAAGTTTGCAAGACAGAATGATTCATATATATGCGCTTGCTTGTAATAACCACCGTGATGTAACATGCGTGTGTGTGTGTGTGTGTTCTATGTGAAAGAAAAGAAAAAAAAGAAGGTTGGCTGAAGTAAAAGATTATATATGATGAGATAAAAAAATGATGTCTTGAGAATGTCGTGGCTAATTAGAAATCATGTTATGGAGGAGCTTTGGAAAGTTAAAGCCCAGTGGTATCAAGATGGAGTGAAAAGTTTAAATATTTATGCAATATTTTCTCTCCCAGCAAATTGCCGATACACTGGGTCGTCTGGCGACGTTTCTGGATGGATTTGGAGTTTACCTTCCCAAAGAGCAGCGGAAGACTTCGATGGGTCGGCATGGGCAGGATCTGAGAGCGACCCCGTGTGAAGATATGATGAACCAGAGGCTATAGCACCAAGAACGATTGTGGGTGCCATTGTTAGAACAGATGAACTATGAAATCAACTCAGTAAGCTGCCAACGGAGACTAGTTATAGCAAAAAGACTTACATAGTCATTTGTTCGTCCTGACTGAGACGTGCTGTGCGGCTCTTGACCACGAAGGAAGAAGATCTTAGGCGACCGCCACGGATGTTTGCAAAAGTACCAAGGTTGTCTCGAACAATGGAGATCGCCCCACCCCACCCTTCCTTCTCTGGATTGACTGTAGGCAGGACTTCGGGTTTTGCCATAAGCCTCGTGAACCTGAAGAGAGTGTTGAATGGACCGTTAGGTATGCAGCGGATGACGGCACCCCATGGAATGGATACAAAGCCCAAGGCCAATGAAATGCCCCAGTAACGTCCATCAATGCGAACAACCTGGAATGCGGCACCGCCAACGAACACAATCAAAACTTGAATGGCAATTTCTTTGATCGCAGAGGTCAGCACGAACACATAAAAGGAACCGATAAAAGACATACCAAGCAAGGTGATCCCGATAAAGTAAAAATTGTGGGTGATACCTTCAAAGATATTGAGTTTGTTGTCCAAACGCCGACAATTGACAGAATTGAAGATTTGTGCAAACACAAAGGCATTGAAGACTAAAGTCTTGACAACGCTGTCATTGTGTGTCGTTGACTCCAGATTGAAAATTTGAAGGCCGCGGAAGTGGAATACGAGGGTGATGATAATTTGGTACACGGATTGCAGCAAGATCATTTTGTACATGTCCACAGAGAAGAGTGGGGCGTGCTTCCTGTCGGGCTTGCGGTTAAGAAGCTCCTCAGAAGCGGGATCTGTAGCAAGCGCAAGCGCGGCGAAGGTGTCCATGATAATATTGATCCAGAGCAGTTGTACAGCTGAGAGCACGGATGTCTCCTCCACAGAAGCTACTGCAGAAACAAAAGTGATGACGACGGCCGTGACGTTGGTAGAGATTTGGAACTGTAAAAATTTGCGTACGGCGTCGTTGACACAACGACCCCACATGATTGCTTTGACAATGGAAGAGAAGTTATCGTCCATAAGAATGATATCCGACGCCTCTTTGGCCACCTCAGTACCAGCAATGCCCATAGAGAATCCGACATTGGCAGTCTTAAGCGCAGGTCCGTCGTTTGTACCATCGCCCGTTACGCCAACAGTTTCTCCAATCTTCTTAAGAGTTTCCACGAGAAGTTTCTTGTCTTCGGGCGAGGAACGAGCCAGAACCTGCAGCCGAGGAACTATCTCAATCCTATCCTGTTGATTCAGCCGACGAAAAACAGGTCCTTCCATGATGATTCCGCCCTTCGTAAAGATTCCGCATTGAGTAGCAATAGACCGAGCGGTGAGCACGTTGTCGCCTGTGCACATTTTGACGGCCACGCCAGCCAGATGACATTTGGCGACGGCACCTCGAACGCCTTCGCGAAGAGGATCTTCAATGCCAGTAATGCCGATCAAAATCAATTTCTGGCAGAGTGAATCAAAAGGAACCTGTAAATGCCTATGTTAGAAATAGCCACAGGAAAAAGCGAATAAAAAACGAACTTCGCCTTGCTCGTCGGTGGCCATATCATGAGGAGGCCAAGATTCGAAATCACGGTAACAGAGAGCGATGGTTCTCAGAGTCTGGTTGGCGTAGAGGATGATGGTTCTGCTGATATTCTCTTGAGCAAGTTCATCGATAACCGCAGTCTTGACGTCATCCCCGCATTGCTCGTTTTCAAGAACGATGTAGTACATCGAGTTCTTTGCAAGGATTTCACTCGCTCCCTTGAAATAGGCGCGGTATCCGCCGGTGGGCCGTTTAATTACAACCCCCATTGATTTGCGTTTGCTGGAAAAAGGGATCATTTGAACAACATCAGCTGTGTGTCTGGTAGATGTGAAGTTGGGCCAGTGAAGGTCCTTTGCGAATTGAAGCAGGGCAGTCTCAGTCTTGCTTCCAACGAGTATCCTGTCGCCAGTCTCAGGGTCGGTATCTTCGAAAGCCGTAGAGTTGATTGCGATAGCTTCGTTGAAAAGTATCTGAATTTGAGGCGAAAGAACAGTATTTAATTGAGATTGTTCGATTGAGAAATCCAGAGGATGTTTGCGCGCGACCTCAGTTCCGGACGCCGATTTTTCGGTCTCTTCAGCGTTGGTACGAGCAGCATTCTCGTCTAGGTTGCGGACAAATTTGGCATGTATGCCGACTGATCCGGCAACAACAGTCATAGCGTTTTGCGTGAGCGTGCCAGTCTTATCTGTACAGATCACGGAAGCATTTGCCATTGTCTCGCAAGATCCAAGGACGCGGACCAATAAATTTTCATAAGTCATTCGTTTCGTCGCGAAAGCCAAGGCAAGCGTAACCGCCAATGGCAGACCTGCAGGGAATATGGATGAGTGGGAGAAATAAAGGACTCGTTCAAGACACAAACCTTCAGGCACAGCGACCACGATCAACGTAACAGCGATGATGAGAATATTCACAAAAGCAATAGCGTTCTGGTTTGAGTTGCTATGGTTATAGATATCAACGTCTAGTAAATCGTTTATTTAGCATATGTACCTACCGGGGAGGTTCACCAGTGCCAAGTTGGACAAAGAATCTGATCATCAACGCCGAAAATAGGGCCAAACCAGCAGCAGACCCGATTTTCGCAATAAGCTCAGCGAGATAATTGAGTTTCAACTGCAGAGGCGTGTTCTCCGTGTCACCGCGAAGCGCTGTACGGGTTACAAGAAAAATGAGCTCCAACTGTGATACTGTAATTAGCGTACAACTCACCCATCATGATACGGCCATTGAAGCTTTTATTGCCAACGGCGACAACGACATATTTGCCAACACCTTCAAGAACTTTGCTTCCTGAGATTATGAAGCAGTCTTTGTGTGCGTGCTCAGGATCAATGTGACGGTAGAGATCGACGATCTCTTTAAAAGAAGCTTTCTTTATAGCGTCAGACTCGCCAGTTGCCCCAGACTCGTCACATTTGACGTTGTGGCCTGAAATAAAGATACCATCACAAGGGACAACTTCACCAGGCTCGAGAAGGGCAATGTCACCCACAACTACTTCCTATTAAGGAAAGACCGAATTCAGGGCATGCCACAATAGTTATGAAAGTAAGAAATACCTTGATATCAACCATTTTCTCAACGCCATCGCGAAGAAGCTTCACACGGCGTTCTTCTTTCCGTTCGTTAAGAGCTTTGAATTGACGTTCCTTTTGCCAATCATTAAGGGAGCCAACAAGGACCTGAAAATAGGATGTCTGGTGACCTGAAACCTCGTGGATAAAACAGTGCTCACGACAATAGCGATAGCAACCATGATTGCGACACCTTCGACCCAATCGACAGGAGGTTCTGTGTCGTCTCGAGAAGGACCAAAGTCTTGGAAAAATCCCAGAGCTAATGATATGACAGCAGCAATCGATAGCAGGATCTACGACAAGTGAGTTAGGATAAGCAGGAGGGGAACGGCGAAAAAAACGCTTACCAAAACCTTGTCCTTTAAAGCAGCCCACATGAGTTGCAAAAGTGTCTTTGTGATACGAGTGGGTAGAACGTTCTCGCCATAAACCCGCCTTCTATCTTCTACAGTGGCATCAACGACAGGTTTGTCATTTTCCGAAGGTTCGGATAAATTTTCGTTAGGGTCGGTTAAAACAATGACCGGTACTCTGTCATTCGAATATTCGCTCGCCTCCATATTTGCTGGGTCATGTTTGGGGGATGCACCTTGACTGGGTTCACGAGAACTTTCCGACGAGTTAGCGTGTTGAGGTTTGGTCGCAAGGCCAGTATCTGCGTTGGTCCCTAGTCCACGAAGAAGACCATCTATGCCACCGAAGCTCATGAGAGTTTGAATGTTTTTTGGATCGAGCATATGCGCGAGCTGGAATGGCTTGAATTGGAAAGGAGCTGGATCGATGGCTGCGTCTTGGGCAAGTTCCATTTGATGGGCCGTCTGGAGGTTGTCCTCCTCGGCGTTGTCAGTTTCACGACCTTTCTTGCCTCTCTTAGATTTCTTCTCCAGGGACTTTTTGTCCTCTTCTACGCCAGAGACCTTCTTTTCGTCAGTTGGCGAGTGAGGTAGAACATCAACATTCGTCACAGATGTGGTATTTGAGTGAGCGCGGTGGGGATCGTCCGATCTTGCAACTTCGGTTATAGAAGTGGCATTACTACCTTTCCGGTGGTGCGTAAAACTCTCTGGGTTAAGAAGTCCTAGTGAGGAAAGACCAGATCTTTCTTCGGGCTTATTGTCGCGTAACTGGAGAGTGGATGCAAAGCGACCCGAGTGGTTGGAGAGCGTAGGTGATGGAGGAATCCATACAGAACCCGAGTCAGATATGTCTGATAATACTGGAGAAGGAGGACCGTGTATTGGTGAATGTGGTGAATGTGGTGAATGTGGTGAATGTGGTGACAGTAAGCCAGGTGGTTGAAGTTGATGTGAAGACAGCACATCCTGGTGAGAGTCACTTGGAGAGTCAGAAGGGAAGTCTGTAGTAACATTGATAGAAGGGATAGTATTTTGAACCCCTCCTGCCATTGATGAAAGCTAACTGAAGGGAAAGAAATTCACCACAAGTTGGTTTAAGTAAGGGTCGACGTCCCAAATCGGAACGCAAGGCTGTGCGTCGCGAACTAGCTCAGATGGCGGTTGAACCGATCCTGGAACTAGTTATTTCCTGTGAACCGTGTATCCTTGAAGTTTGATTCAGCCCTTAGAAGAGCTTAGAATCGGCCATACTCGCTAAGCGCTTAAGCGCTTAGAGTAGAAAGAAGAAGGGTTCACGGGCGTCAGTGGGCGCCCTAAAACAACATTCCAAATCCCTCCTGAATCCCCATAAAAGGCAAGGCTTCCAACAACACGCTGACAAAGCCAAACTCGACATCACAATCATATTTTATTATATCGACGTGCGTGTTGCGTGCGTGCCTACTCTTTTCGCTGTACACGCGGCCAGACTATCGTTGAGGCTTGGCCATACCATGGGCTATGTTTGAAATGCGCTACGTCGATTGCCAGTGGGTACTGCGTACCGTAGCTGCGTTGTCGCCCACAAAGATGACCATGCCAACTTGCCAAGGTACCAAGCCATAAATCCAAGATCTACCAAGACTTGCTGTGAGAACCCGCACTCAGTGAGCCAACTCGGAATGGCCGTTCACAATTGGATAATGGTTTTACCTCACTTGCTTGTCCGATGACGCTGATTGGAGTGAAGAGGAAACCGATGACCGTGCATCTCAGCTTAAGATACAATAATTACAACTTCAGGTCATTGTGGAGCATGGAAGATTCAGAAGGCTTATTCAATGATGGAGCTCTGGGACTCTGCAGTTGCTTCCAAGGTCCGAAAAATGTCAAATTTCGCAAACAGCCCCGAAGTTGCTACATCAATAATTGGGAGATCCTAGGGTTCATTCAACAGCGAGTTGAAAAAAATAAAAATGTACGATATCGCGTTTGGTAACCACTGATGGGATTCGAACCCACAGCCTCTGCCTATCATGCATGGTAGCACCGGAAAGCAGCGCGCTAAGCCATTGCGCCACAGTGGCTCGACCATTTTTCTAGTTCCTTTAAAATATGAATATGTGCCATCAGTATGCAATCTCATACGGATGCTACTTGCGGTGACAACTGCGACAATGGGTCATTTTTGTGCAAAATCGGCGTGAATGGATGCTACTTTCTGAGCTGCCTAGATCTGGAAAACTAATCTGATTCCCGCCGCGTCTGGCAAAAACTAATGGCACTGGCAACCTGACATCTCCGAGAACAGAAGCAAAAACACGTAACGAGTGCATGCCTGTGCATGCCCTATGTATGTTTGTCACTGGTACCACAGTCACCTCAGTTGAAATTTAATTAATAAGGATGTTTCCATCTTTAAAATTCGTCAAGAATGTTGATTTCCTTAAGTAGTGATCACAAGGCAAGTGAGGACTCTAGACATTTCTTGGAGGGAATTTGGAATTTATTTGAGCCAACTACATTACATAAGGGAAAACCGGTGAATAGTTTGATTAATCACCCGTTAACGCGTTACAGATGCAACCTTGCTTGCGAGACTTCGGCTGTTCTCTCGGCTCGTAGGCGACCCGGAGATCACTTGAAGAGCGTCGGGGTCGGGACTCGGACGCCGGGGAGAAAGGATATTTACAATGCTGAATGGGAATTCTACGCAAATGGTTGAATACCTGGGTAGAGATAGAAGATTACAGACTGACTAACTTAAACGCACAAGGATGAGCGCTGAGCGCTGAGCGTTGAACCTCACTGAACGGAACGAATTGAAAATCTATTGGTTATGTAAACAATCTTTGTCATGATCTGATCTGCCAAGCCGCTATTTACTGGTCAGCAGCAATGCATCATACATTCTTCCAATCTGTCCCGAGGCAAGTATAGGACAAGCCACCACCACTCTGGTTTTTATGCTTCAAGTCAGTTTTTTTTCTCTGACTCCCCCCAAGCTCATCAGCGTGAGATCACGATGTGGTATTTATCACCTGCCAGTAACATGTACCCTAGGTCTCTGCGCGGCTTTCTCTGCTAAGAAAAGACCAGATTGAACGCCTTGGACTTTGAGATAAATAAACTATATGGGTCCACGGTTTGTCCTGAAATGACACACTTTCGTTCACTTCGTCTCCAGGTACCCGGTGATCGTTCTTAACTTGAAGTATTTGGTTCCTGCCAAGCTCGAGCTCACTTCCGTGTAGTCTGCTTGGCGCTAATAGTGAAAAGAGAAGAAGTCTTGATATTAGTTCTGGATGCATGCCGAAAATTCAGTGGTGTCATCTGTATTCACATTCGGCACAATTTGCAGATAATTTTCAGAGCGCATAGCCTCGTTCTCTAAGGTTGAAGAACCACTGGCAGCTCCTGGGCTTCTTAGACGGTTGAGAGCCTGACATTCCAAGTGAGTGATTAGCCAATATCTTTCGCGTTGAAATCGGCAAAATTCTCGAAAAAATAAAGGAGTTGACTAGAGGGTTCCTCTCTGAACCTGCATTGAGAGAATGTCAGGGTGTATATATAATTACCGATGAGCCGAACCTGTAAGTCATAAATTCTCCTTCCCCCTTTATAATTGACCTAAATCATTTTTACGATGCTCAATCGATCGAGCTGCGTAGTAAACCAGATTGGTTCGTAAACCTAAATTAAAATATACACAATGTCTCAAACCTACTTGAGAGTATTTTGCTAAGGCTGTTCTCTCTACACGACCTTGCGCGAAATCTGTCACTTCCCTCGCACATGTTGTTAATATAACTGCTGAGCATGCAAGACTTGTGTGAGCCATACGAGGACGTTCATTGAATACTGAGAGCGGCGATTGTCTGTGTATAAGGTTCAGTAAATTTAAAATAAAATAAACTGTAGCTGGAAGTTCCGCATACCTTCTTCTATTTTTGATCTTTACATTCCTAGCTCACAATAGGGTCACATTGACAAATCAACAATGTCCAAGTACTTCGATTGCGTGCTTTCACTGCCTTGCATCTTGATAGATCGCAGTATCTTTGTAGCATGAGGCCATCTAAGGTAGCTTTATTAGTTCGTAGATAGAGAGTCGACATGTGTACTCAGGATTCGACACGGATATCGGTACCGTTTTCAAATCCCCAATTCAATGGCACTTGCCCTATTTTTTCGATCCACAGTCAGTCCGCACTACGTATGCGTGAGACATTGTGAAGTAGACCCATGGGACGAGCACGTTTTCTAACAATGTCATCGTGTTACAGGCGTCTTCACGTACTTTCAAATCTAGCTATAGTGAAACCTCGCAATGTCCAAATTCAAATTTGAAAATCGGACTAGATACGCAGTGGGATGTATGATGGCAACGGCTGGAGGTGTGTTACACCCTCGAAAATGTTGGCATTAGCAATCGGACCGGGAAACAGGCAACCAAGTAGTTCTTTGGTAGATTCGGACTGAAGTTTGACTTTTTTGGCCAAAATTTGGTGGCAACATGTGCATAATGGGTAACGTTATCGAAAATAAGCAGCAATTTTTCGCCGGATTATATGCTTTTTGCTCATACAGAGTGGACAAGGCTGTGCTTGTGAGCTGGCTTTGAAAAGTATTATTCAATGGATAAAGACGGTCCGATAATTCCGTTGAGCCCTCCTTATCCTTTGAAGGTACCCTTTTTGTGGCAAGGGCCAGCGAGGGGCCAGTGGCATGCATAACGCCAGCTCAAGGAGAGACGACCAGCATGCTGTTTTCCTTTTGCGGCAAAACCTATTCCTGAAATGGACAACAGTTTTGATCGTGATGTCATTGGAACTAACAGGTCTTTTTTTTTCTTTTATATTCCTTCCGAATTTCAGTTCAAGCAACATACAAAAGTCTCTACAAATCTATGTTTACAAGTCAAGTAAGCAGCGCATGAGATTCGATCGTCGCGGTAACTTGAATCTAGCATGTACAAATGTCAATTTTATCCCGTGTATTGAAAACGAAACCAAAAAAAAAAAAAGGAGAAACTTCTCTGCTGAGCCTGATTGTAGTTTCTTAGACATCACTTCACATAGCAGCGCCAGCAGCTTGCGCCAAAGGTACCGTCCCATCGACGATGACACTTCCGCCTCCAGCCTCGTCAAACGCGCCAACCTCCATCGCTGCTTGTCCCTCCTTGCTCACATCATCAACATCAATTTTACTCATCTCTTTAATGAAACTGCTGCCCCAGAATGCGGCACTGTATTTGTTGACATATTTGAACAATTTGCGGTGATTTTCAGCCCGTACTGAGACGTCCATCGTCACTGCCTCATGAATCGCATCCGCAACTTGTTGGGAGTCCCATGGATTTACGACAATTGAACCATTTAAACTCTGCGCAGCGCCAGCGAATTCAGAAAGGATCATTACCCCTTGGCGTGCTTGTTGACAGGCAATGTACTCGTAAGAAACCTAATTAAAATAAAGGAACGTTTGACTGTGCTCGATTAGAAATGAAGTGAGATCATACCAAGTTCATCCCATCTCTTGTACTTGAGACAAGGCAGACGTCACTAACGGCATAAAGGGCGCAGAGCTCATCGAAAGCCAAGCTTTTGTGCATGAAATGAATAGGCATGAATTCGACCGTGCCAAATCGACCGTTAATACGTCCAACCAATTCGTTCACTGTAGCCCTCAAGTTCTGGTATTCTTCAACATCCTGCCGGGACGGCACAGCGAGTTGAACAAGAACAACCTAGACACGAGGTGCTGTCAATAGACACATTCCTCGGGGTTCCGTTCACGTAACAGACCTTTCCAATCCATTCTGGATGCTGTGTGAGAAAAAGCTCCAACGCGTGAAGTTTCTGAGGAACACCCTTGATGTAGTCCAAACGGTCAACACCAACAATGACTTTCACGCCCCCAAAACGTTGCTCCAGCTGCGATATGCGATCTTTTACCGACTGTTTTTGCAAATTCTGTTTTGGAATGAGATTAGTATCAACGGAGAAGGGAGAAGGGAGTGAGGTGACGCACGTCGATGAAACTGGCTGGTTCAATTCCAATGGGAAACGTGCCAACGTGGGCTAACCTGCCTTCGAATTCGACACCATTAGGCATGGTGGGCAGAGCGAGTATACGGGTACATGAGGACAGGAAATGACGTGCATAGTCATATGTGTGGAACCCGATCAAGTCACAGTAGAGGATGCCTAACAGGATCTCCCTGCGCACTGGCAGGATTCTGTATAACCATGAGGTTAACTAAACAGGCCAGACTGTAGCAGATAGTCGTACCTATAAATCTCACTGCTTGGGAAAGGTGTATGCAAGAAAAACCCGATTTTGACACCGGGGATAGGAGTATGGTTCGATGGTAGACCATCTGCCTCTACACCTTCTGTAATCTTTGACAGTTCCTGTCCCGAGAAAGTTCCTAGATTTTCCCGACCATCGATGATGCCGCGGAGGAGCATAGGGAGGAGCATTAGGTGGTAATCTTGAACCCAAACCATGGCACCGGGTGTTACCTGTTGACGGACGGCTTCCGCGAACTGCATGTTGGCCTGACGATATGCAAGCCAGTTTTCCTCGTCAAAGTTCATCTCTCCTGGATGATAATGGAATAGCGGCCAGAGGATTGAATTGGAGAAACCGTTATAATGGCGGTCGGCTACGTCATCGTCGAGGTATACTGCTTGACAAGAGTACTCCTCCATGAGACGCCTGTCAACGAGAGGGCGATCCTTGGGAGGGATAAAGAACCCTGGCCATCCGATCCAGGTGAAGTTGAGAGACTTTTTGAAGCCAGAAAGGGCGGACACGAGACCACCCGAAGACATTTTGAAGTGATACTCTCCATTAGCGTCTTTGTTGATTGTGATAGGTAGACGATTTGAGACGATGATGAGATGGCTACCCTCCATTGGGAAGGATAATTGGTGGAGAGGTGAAGAGCTGTGAGTATGGATTTATATACGACGATTCAGTGCAGATTGACCAAAAGTTGGACTGCAAGGTCCAGATACGGAATAAACAATCTGATCCACTTAAAATATCCTTGTTCAAATCATTTGGGGATCTGTGTACATATTCTATGGTAACTATGGACACCACATGGAAAAAACATGCCACGGAGGATCCCCGGAATACTACGTCTAATCGAACAACCCGAATCCCTACGAACGCGCATCAGTAAAAAAATTTCAAAAAAAAAAAGTTTTAAATAAATTTACCATATCGTCATCAGATTCTTCCTCTTTTTCTTCGACTTTCTCCTCCTCCTGGGCAGCAGCAGCAGCAGGAGCAACCTCGGCAACGGGCGCAGCAGAAGCAAATGCATCAGGGTTGGCAAGGTATTCTTTCACCTATGACAAACAGTCAGCAAGTCCGTTATGGTTTCATACATAGGTCATATAGAAAAAAAAACATCGACAATGCATCCTTGAGATGCTCTGAATTTTCAGTGTATACTAATAATCATAGGACAGCCCCACCAAAAAGAAAAGAGAGCTTACCTTCTCAGAACCGTCAAAGGTGTACTCAGTAGCCAAAGAAATGGCAATGAGATTCTTGTAAGCATTGACAAGGGAGTGGGTGACCGAGACGATGGTAGGGTAGTTAAGAGCCAAGGAGATAGCAGCAACGGTCTTGATACCAGACAGGAAGCGATCAATGAGCTCGCTCTCATCAACATCGAGAACCTCAGGCGAGAACACGTTTCCTTGGTCGAAGATTTGAACGACAGACATACCATAAGTGAACGGGGAAATGTTCAACATATTCAGGAGGGTAGCTTCGGAAGTTCCGACACGGGTACCGGCAGTGACGACCTTGACATCAGACACAATTTCAATAGTACCACGAGCGATCTTGGTGGGGATACCGAGAGCCTGGAAGAAAGAGGTTTTTCCGGGTTCCATACCAGTGTTGCTGGCGGGGACGGTGACGTCTTTGGGAGCGAAGGCACCAGCACGAGCGGGGGCGGCAACCTTGTTGGCAATAATAACATCACGAATTTCTTTCAAGTCCTTGTCGGTGAATACGAAACCGATGTTGCCCTTGATGTAGGGGAGGAGACGTTCAAATTGAGGTGACTCCGAGAGGATGGTTCGGAGCGCACGTCGAACCATGGTGTTCTTGCCCATGAGCACGACTCCCTTGCCACGGAGAGCGACACGAATTTGATGCATCTGGTTGGAACCAACATTGTCAACGTTCACCAAGAAGATGGAGGCTGTTGTGGGTTGAGACAGTGAGGACGAGAGTACAGATCCAGATTGGACAATACGGACGATATTTTGCGAGAAGCTCCTTGAGCTTCTCAAAGTAAATTTGCTTGTCAGCACGAGATGCACCCATTGTTTATTTTGTTTATCTCAACCAAACGATGAGATAGTTATTGACGATTGTAATATGAGAACGCACAAGTCTTATCAAAGTATACGAATTGCCTCCCGATTGACCTCTGCCCCTATATTGCAACGATTGAGTGACTATCAGTCTAAAAAGAATCACTGAAGCATACCTGGTAGTGCCAATGGATTTTTCAAGGCAGTTGTAGGACGACAAGAGCAGTTGTGTGGATAGATCTATCGTGAGAAATTTAGTATAAAGTTCAGGTTCAAACTCAGCTGTCGGCAAAAACCGGCTTCAAAGTTTTATTCGACTTTTCTTGTTTCTACTGTCTAGCCGTGGACCTCTAATACTCCATGCGATGGAATGTGGCGATGCTTCCAATCCACCCTCCATAAGCTGGATGGATATGGTCGCAAAAAAACGTCGAGCGGTCGGTATGTGCGACTTGCTTTTAGCCACGTCGTATACCTGACCACCTCATGTCATAGCTTCTTTGCTACATTACTCCATCCCGCATGGCCCGGGAGGAGAAGTAGCCCAAAAGACAGGCGAAGCATCATAACGCCGCCAACTCCAGGCGCCCATCCGCGCCTCTGGAAAACCACGGCAGGATTTGGCCGTCGACCTTTGACCAACAATGAAGCAGGGGCCTCGAATGTACTGCGGAATGTGTCGCCTATCTCAAAGGAAATGAATCCAACGCCACGTGAACAACTGCTGAGTGGACCAAGTCATAATCTTACTCTTCAGGATCGTTATTGGATCATGCAGGCCTGTCTGGCTAGGATTTCTCGTGTTGAAGGTAGTAAAATTCACTCAGGTGAGAGCTCGCTAGACCCAAATTTTAAGTTGTTAAATTTATTAAATAGATCAGCTTCGAGAACTCCTTGCTCAGGCTCGCCTACAATATGATATATTGAAGCTAGATACCGACAACCCCGATGTTCATCTGACATATTTTCGCGTCTTGTTTTCATTGAAGGATAGAGATTACCTTCAGCATGCAGCCTTTAATTTATGCCTTTATCTTGAACGACACTCAAACCCCCCTCGCCCATTTCCCGACCTTCTGTGGAGGTTGATATCGGTTCATGGTCATCGACTTTCACTGGAATTGAAAGAGAGGATTTGTAACCTCTTGTTCAATCGCATCGGTAAACAGGTCATCGCTCGTACTACACCAGGATCCATATCCCCCGGTTCAGATCATACCCTGGGCATTTCTCGATTAAACACCGCTCTTCTAGCGACTATGTTTCGATGTTACGGTTCTCAGTTTCCCCCCAGATTTCTACAGCGCTGGGCAGTTAAAGAAGCTCGGCAGACTCTGTCTCCCAAACTGGATATGGAAATTCGTTGGAACAATTTACTCTCGTTGTCGACACATATGTTTTTTGGCGTCGTCGGATTATATTCTCAACCTTGCGTTACTCTTGACCAGGACAATGTTTATTGGCGCACCGCTCTTGTGTTAGGGACCATTAACGAGGCATTGTCAAGTTCGAGTCACGACCTTGGTCCTGTTTCCGAGTATGTTCGGGGTATATCTTACTCTCTCTGGCAGATATGGAAGGAAAATGCTGCCAAACAAATAACCCAACCAATTGACATTGTTCGTGCTTACGTCTCGGCATTTCTTCGCATCGTTGCGAAATCCAAGGACGTTCGCTTGAAGGACGATTGTTTTCTTTACTGCCAAGAACATGCTCTGTGGGTTTACCGACAGGATAATACCCCAGCTATGAAGTCACAAGCAATAGATACCGTTGTCGCATATATATTGGCCGATATTTCTTGCGCAAAGTCTAGTTGGCCAGATCTATACGGAGCCATCGCACGCGTGTTGCCTGACGTGACTTGGCAGAATGATGTTACGGATGCCCTTTTGCATTATTACGCGTTCCAAAACATCAGTATGGCCTACGACCTCTACCTATATAGCAAGGAGAGCGCAATCACGGTCTCGTCGTCATCCCTTCATGCGCTTGGTCTTTCCCTTGCATCCTTCGAGCAGTGGAGCCTTCTTGCTCCGATTCTCGAAAACGAGACATTTTCCCGAGAGCAAACCGAGCAACTATTGGGAGCTTACCTGCGAGTCTTTCAAGTACACAGACATGAGTATGCAAATCGGCCCTTTGTCGCGCTTTTAGGTCGAATTGCGAATAAGTTATACGCTCAAGTCCCTCCTCCACCTTCCCTAAAGTACCCACTTCGATATTTCTTTTCCATCATGATCACCACCCACAATTCATCTGACGCCATCAAACTGATCAAGGCCATACAGCGAACGACACCTGATTTCTTTACGATGCGCCTAGTCCTACGGCTAGTACTTCAACTCGTTCGTCGTCAGCAGTCATCAATTGCTGTTGACTTGTACAATCTCTTTCGACATGGACCGCCTTCACGTTCAGTGGATGGCACCCGGCGCAAATTGACTCTAAAGCTGTCCCAATCTGGTTCTCGTAAATTAGCTCGACGGGTTGATCAGACTCGTCATGACAGATCCGGATTGCGTAGTGGCCGTGAATCTTTGGCCCAGGCTGTGGATTTTCGAACGGTTCCATTATCAAGAGACCTCTGCCGACATATTCTGCCTGGGGTGGCTCTTGCTCCTACCCACGGTCCAACCATCCGCCATGCCGTGACATTGTTGATTAGAGCTAAACGACTGTTCCTCGCTAGAAAGCTGTTTCGAGACAGTCTTCCTCACTTGGACTTGAAGACCAAGACGGCGATCGGCAATATTATTTTACATGGTCCGATGTACAGCTTAGACCTTCGTAACCACCGTCTTGTTCGTCATGTGTTACGGACGAAGGATCTGCTTATCGACGAATTTGGTTTTGTTCCCGACAGGACTACCGTCAACATAATTCTTAAAGCGATGTTGAGGTGGAGATCCGTGTTTGATGCATCTCATGTGAAACAGATATTTGACCAGATGGTTCATCAAGGTTATCCTGTTCCCGACCGGTGGCGCTGTAAGCATCGGGTACCCTTCAACACGCCTCAATCAGCTACCAGTGGACTTTCCGACATGGCTTTGCCACCTCATATATCCTTTACAAGACACATCCGACCAATGTACAAGTTGTTCATCAAGGCTCTTTACCTTCGCAATGATAGAGCAGCTGCCAAGGTGATCATTGGTATTCTGAAGATGGTGGAGATTGAGCATATGAGAGAATTGGAAAAAAGAAATCGGGCACGACGGGAAGGAATTATCAAAAAGAAGTTGAAAGAGATAGTCCCATGTTGAAATATTATGTTGTTCTCGTGGGAATATAATGAACATTTTTTGCTCTTATTAACTTTGTCAAAGTCATGGCTGATAATAAATTGAGATCCACAAAGGTCAGTCCTATCAACCGCTGCTATGCTTATGCTATCTATGGCAAAAGTCCTAAGTTACAGTCGGGCAGCGTAAACTAGAAGACGCGTTCCAAGTCTTGGATGATGCCGTTAACCCAACCAACCGACCATCCTCTCCCAAAAGATCCAACACAATACGCTCTCTTTACTCAACGCTTGCAAAATATGGCATCAAATCAAAAGAAACCCCGTGAGTTTTGTATACCATACCAACCACACTCACTCATGTTCCACAAGCGCCCATCCTTTGAAGAGACCAGATGCAGCCAAAAGTACACCTCATCTCACCGCAATCCTCACGCGAGCTGCCTCCAAAACAAAAAACACATTCTCTTTCAAGTTTCCCGCTCATACCCATAACTCTCCAGCACCTACCCTCCCGCCAACTGCGGAATACCGACCGTCGTCACTCCCATCGTTCTTGTCGCGTCTGGCTACCTATAAACTCACAACCTATGCCAATAAACCCTCCTCGATTGATGCCGTGGCAGCCTCAAAATGTGGTTGGATTAATGATGGGAAAGACCGTCTAGTTTGTGGGCTTTGCAATGCTTCTTGGGTGGTGGTGGGCCGCGAGGGCTTGAACAGAGATGCTGGTAAGGAAGCTAGGCTACACGAAATCTTGCATGAACTGATTCCCAATCTCCCAAAGCGAATGTCTTGATTGAAAAACAACATGTTTCCTTGGTGGAATCTCACAAACTCGGCTGTCCCTGGAGAACACGTCAATGCGATGGTAAGTCCGCATCCTTGTACCTTCAACACCCACTTCAAATACACATCTACGATTTGCAGACTCTGTATACTGTATTTCGCTGCAATCACCTGCAACCACGATTAGAGCAATTACCTCTAATGCACTTACTCTGGACGCCGTCGTAGAAAACGTGTCTATAAAACACCCACTCGTAAGTCACTGTGTATGCTTCACACCCGTCTTGATATTGAGACTTTTATGCAGACGCAATCACAAGTCAATGCCCTTTGTTCTGCAGTTTTATTATATATTTCATCCAACTCCGAGACTTCGTCAATGGTGGAAGATGAGCAACCAGACGCTGTTCCAACACAAAAGTCTTCCCAAAATGCAACTCTTGCGTCCCTATTTGGCTGGGCTTTGGTTCCTACCAATGCCCCGGAGCCTCTTCGGAGGACATCCACTACCTTCGCCAACTCTGCACCACCTCCGATTCCTCCATTATCTCGAACTTCTTCCGTCTCCCTACCACAAGCTTCTCCTAAACTAGATCGACGCCCAACACCAGTTACATCCCGCATAGCCTCCAATCTTTCAGCAAAACCTGACACTGCCCTTCTACACTGCGAACTATGTCAAAGACGTATTGGCCTTTGGGCTTTTACTACACGAACCCCTGCTGAAATTACCGATGTTGACCATACAAGCCAAACAAATGGCATTGAAACTCCTGCCCGGCCGAAAAAGCCCTTGCCTCAACGGTCCTTTGACCTCCTGAAGGAACATCGATCGTATTGTCCATACGTGGTTCGTTCCACAATCGTACCTTCGTTGCCCGTTCCACAAACGGTGGATATAGCAAGCAAGCAAGCTGGGTCGATTGGTCATATGTCTAATTTCTCTTTATCCCATCTCAACGGGAAAAATGGTGTTCCGGGGGCATTAGAAGGATGGAGAGCAGTTTTGACTGTTGTGCTACGCTACGGTATGGCTCAAAGGCAGAGGATTGAATATCACTTCCTTTCACAAGGACATCCTCCTCTCGAGAAGGTAGATGAGCAAACTCCAATGGATGTTGACGATGTGAAGGCTATGGTAGCTGGCGTCAAAAGTCGAGGGGTAAGTCCCAAACATCGTTGCTTGTCACTTTCTGATATGGGTGGGTAGGGCAAGGATCTGCTCAAATACGTGCGAGGACTCTTAGGGTGATCATGATTTAGGTATCCGTATTTGTTAATAATAATCATTTTGAACCAATACCATTTATATACTGTCAAGCCTGAAGCTTTATGTCTGCTGCCTTGTATAAAATTCCTTTAACTTGTTGAGAGCAACCTGGGTCCAAATATCAAAAACAGTCACGTTCACAATGTTCAGGTTTCTTACCTCGTAATGTGGTGTCAAAGGTGCGAGATCTTCGTCGCTAATCCTCAACCTCTTAACTTTTTCAAGATGACCTGCCTCCTTCAACATTCGCTTAAAATATCGTGCCTATATTCACGGCATTAGACGACTGCTGAGGATAGGAATGAATGAAAAAACAAACCTCCTGCTCCTCAACCAACGTCCAGGCTTCTCCGGTCCTCCCAGCACGTGCTGTACGTCCAACACGATGTATGTACTTACGCATATCCACAGGTACATCATAACTGACGACATGTAAAACATGGCTAATATCGATTCCGCGTGAAATGAGGTCGGAACAGACAAGTCTGATGTATGCAATAATATATCAAAAGGTTGTGCTTGGGAGAAATGTTGTTACACTTACACATGGACCTTCTGGTTTTTGAATTGTTCGAGGATGGTTTTACGTTCATTTGGGGGTAGATCACTTGAATAAGCACGGATGGCCAGAGGATTTACACCAAGGTGGCCAGCTCGTGCTGATTCGAACATTTCAAATAGGCGGACAAGCCTCGTAGTTGACTCTGCAGATTTGGTAAACACGAGGGCATTGTTGACTTGATGAGAGTGAACGAGATGGAAAAACGTCAGTGGTTTCTGCAACGAACTAGAGATAACCATTCGTTCCTGAATATAAGCATAAAATTAGTTTAACACATCATAGGTAAAAAAAAAAGAAAAGACGCACTATCAATGTTGAAGGCATTGAGAATCTCTCCATCACAACAGCTAGAATGTCTGTTTCCGAACCACCTATATCGCTACCTTGAACGATAAAATACTTCGGGTCCCGCAAATCTAGAGCGGCGATCTTGCTAGGGTCACGCGTAAGAGTTGCGGAGAACAAAAGTTTCTGACAAGATGCCGTTTTGTGATCTATGTGTGCGACAGGTACAGCAAGGAAAGGTAAGCATGGTGTGAATATTGGTGCGATACCATCTGGCATAAGGTCATTCAAAGGAAGAGTTGGTTTTGGGTTCAAGTTATCGTTGTCATCTTTAAATGAGTAAGAAATTTCTGTTGCCGTGTTAGCGCGCAAGCGAGTTGCGGCCAAGACTTGAGCCAACCAATTTTGAAATGACTGGGCCAGCAGACGATCTGCTTCATCTATCACCTGCGGCACAAGTCGTCAGTGAAACTTGATAACAGTCAAGCACGGACGTACTAGATATCGAAGATGCTGTAGAGAGAAGTTTGGCGTTCCATTGATATGATCCATCAGTCTTCCAGGTGTACAGATCAAGATATCGACTTTGCTGGATCCCCCTTGAAGACTAGGTAGGAAAAGTTGAAGAAGCATCATCAAATGTATTCCATAAGGTTGACATACGTTCTTGTCTTTTCGCCGATAATTTGAGACTGTTCGTGCAGAAAGGAATGTTGCCCAGTTACTGCACCAATCTTACCGAGCGGAAGGAAGTGAGTAGAGGGTAACAGGTATGGACAGAAATGCATACTTTAAGACCTGTTCCTTTACTGAGAACTTCGATGGTTTCTCTCACTTGAGTGACAAGATCGCGTGTCGGCAGCACAATCAAAGCGCGCAGTCGGGTTATAACTCGCGACGAAAGTGTCTTCAGAAAATTCAGATATATTTACTTTCAAACAAAGTTAAAATTTTTACCTCAATAATTGGCAGCACATATGCAAGTGTTTTACCACTCCCCGTTGGAGCCGACACGCAAACGTCGCGCTGAGGATCGTAGGGCAAGTACAGTGCTCGAGAAGATGTTTGAGTGGGCAACAGAAAGGGCAACAGGCTAGTTTGCACTGTTCGAAAGTTCAGGGTATGTTCCATAATATTTAGCCAACCGACTGACCAGCAAAGAGTTCCGTAATTCCAATGTCTTTTAAACGCGTTCGGGTCCGTTCGCTGAGTCTAGTTCCCCCATCGTCTTTGCCAGACGGTATGGGTAAAACTCTCGACGGAAGTACGACTTCGGCATCTACCAAAGCCTGGTCTAAGCCCTGAAGTGCAAGGGCAGACTTTGATGGAGCATCGGGCAATTTTGGAAGAGGGAAAAACGGCAGCATTGAAGCGGCTTCTATTTCTGCAGGAGGCTCCTCAGCCTCTTTCAGCTCAGGCTGCTCTATTTCTACATCTTCGGCCCCTTGGCTATGTTGAGTTCGTAGACGTTTTTTGGGTGGTTTATTGGATCCTGATGTCCTACTGCTGTTCGCTACTTCTTCAAGTTGGCTTGCGCCGGGTATGATATCAACATAGTTGTCTGTCAGGTCGTTTCCACAAGATGCATTTATTTTGTGTTTCTTTCTCTCCTTCTTTTTCTTTAGATATCTCTGCTTAGCCTTAGTTTTTTGCTATGAAATCTGGAGTAAGATTTGTATGGGACCTAAGTTACCGACCGAGTACTGACTTTTGGAGGCTGGACGGGCTGGACGCCGATAGTGGTGCTCATTTGGAGAATACTAGCGTGTTCCCGTCGAAGCACGGGTATTTGATGAATTAGACTGTCTTAAGAAAAACATAGTAAAACTACATAATTATCCAGCCACATTGCTATTCAGCCAAAATATTAAATGAATAAATTAAAAATTAAAAAGAGAAGTAACTGGAAAAGGAAAGAAAATAAAATCAATGTTAGCCAATTGCCCAGAGTGTGTGAAAGCTGTATTTTCCAAACCCATAACATCATCCTCCAACTCACTGGCCTCTGAATCTGTTTCCCTGGCATCCCAACTTTGCTCCTTGATTTCCCTGGCATCCCCACTTCGCTCCTTACCTGACCAAATGAGATAAATATGATGGGTCAAAAATGCAATATGAGGCACAAGATCCCAATGGAAGATAAATTTTTTAAGGAGAGTCAGAGCTTCATTATCAGTAAGAGGATATACCAGTTGAAAGGCTGGCTGTTTGACATGAATGAAGAATTCCTGGTGCACCAAATGTGCCTGAAGGTTTGAGGCACATTGAAGAATAGCATGTTCTGGAGATAATGATAATGATAAAGATAAAGATGACAATAGCAACTAATCACCTGCTCGGAGCTTGTTAGCCTAGCCGAAAAAATAGCTGAAAAAAGAGGTACCCTGAATACAGGGGTACTCCCTCCAGACAATGGGATTGCGCACAACGGCTTTACTAGAAGTACAGTAGAGGAGAAATACAGTAGAAAATTGCGATGCAAACCAAGCGGGTGCGTCAAAACCTCTGCACGGAACCCAAAACCCTGTGGGAAAAAAGGGGACGTGCTAGAGGAAAGCTACCACTAGGATGCAGGATGGTGGGTGAGCGAAATTGCAAACTACTAAAGGCATGAGAACGATAAACGGAAGGAAGTAGTAAAAGCTATAGGTACATACCCAAGGCACGAGAACGATGAACGGAAGGGAGTGAAACCGTTCTCGTGCGTCGGGTAATAAATAGAGGGACTGAGACATAAATGATGTCATGAGACTAACGCACGACCACCTAGTAAGTGTTAGTGTTACGACTTCGATTGGTTCAGACTTTACAGTCGTGACCAAAGATGTTACGACACTCTTTTTACTTTTACTTTTACTTTGAACACTTGAACTTTACTTGATCTTATCTTATAGATCTCTTGATCTCTTAATCTCTTGATCATATCGATCTTATCTTGACGATCTTATCTTGGCGATCTTATCTCGACGATCTACGATCTTATCTTGATCTCTTGATCTTATCATCAGATGATGATCTAAGATACATTTCTTTTACTT